>ENA-OSEO01000512-OSEO01000512.1-sediment-metagenome-genome-assembly--contig:-NODE-512-length-96719-cov-8.761129_pt1 | contig 96719 bp, 79 predicted proteins | sample MGYA00237883_ERZ534232 | MGnify/ENA metagenome assembly ERZ534232
CTTCGAATTTCCGTGTCTGCGCGAAGTGGGTCAAATATGGAACTGATTGCAAGATTTCAACTTGCCATATTTAGGTGTAAAACTTCTGAGACACGGCACTAGCTCTCCATGTACTCCTTGAGCTTGCCCAGTCCTTCCCGGATTTGGTCCACTTCGATTCCCGAGTAGGCCAGTCGAATGTAGTAATCGCTTTCGCCCGGAAGAGGGCGGCCGAAGTGAAGGCGCGTGCAGAAAGACAGGCCGGTGTGATCAAGAACGGCTCTCCGGAATTCCTCGTAGGTGGTGAGCCCCTTTTTCTGCATGACCCGGGTGATGTTCGGGTACAGGTAAAAAGTGACGTTCGGCCGAAAGCAGCGCACGCCTTCGATGGTGTTCAGCAAATCGACTGCCGCGTCCCGTCTTTCCTTGAGTAATTGGAGGATTCTGCGGGATTCGCTCTGGTCGCCGGTCAAGCCCTCGATCGCGCCGTATTGGATAAAGTGGTTGGGGCAGGACTCGTCGTTTACATTGAGCCTGATGATCACGTCGATCATCTCTTTGGGGCCGATTGCGGCGCCCAGGCGCCAGCCGGTCATGGCAAACTTCTTGGAGAACGTGTATAGGATCACGCATCGTTCGGCCATGCCGGGCAGGGAAACGATAGACCTGCTCTTGCCCTCGTAGCGAATGTCGAAGTAGGCTTCGTCGGACAGGACATACAAATCATGCTTGAGGACCACATCGGCCAGCCTTTCCATCTCCGCCGGGGAGCATTCGGCGGCCGTGGGGTTTTGGAGATCATTGAGCACCAGGATCCGGGTTCGCGGCGTGATCTGCCTTTCCAGCATGTCGAGATCGATTTCGAAATTCCCGGTACCCTCCCGGTAGGTGTACGGAACGGCTTTGCCTCCGTGAAACTCGATCATGGATTCATAGATCGGATAACCCGGGTTGGGATAAAGCACCTCGTCGCCGGGGTTCATCATGGCCAGCATGAACTTGCCGATGGTGGGTTTGCCGCCCGGCTGGATGGCCACGTTTTCCATGGAGTAGGAAACCCCCCGGCCGGCGCTGACGTCTTCGGCCAGCACCGCTCGAAGCTCCGAGCAGCCGGCATTCGGGCAGTACCCGGTTTTTCCGTCCCGCATGGCTTTGACGGATGCCTCCATCACGTTGACAGGGGTCTTGATGTTGATGTCTCCTATATGAAAAGGATAGACCTTGTTGCCCTGCGCGGCAAAAGCCGCCGCCTCTGCCGACACGGCAAAAGCGGTCTCGGTTCCCAGCCGTGAAATTCGATCTGCCAGTTTCATGGATGTTCCTTCCGTTATTTTTCTAATCTCCTCTTCGTAAGTTGCCGGTGGGGGGGCGAGCCATAAGAAAGGAACTATAGGGTGCCAAGTCAAAAGTCAATGGGTAAATCCAAAGCCCTTTACAGTGCGACAAAGGTCTGAGAAAATGAAAGAAATTCCGAAACAGGGAACCGGGAGGGGAACGAAGATGGAAGCATCATCCAGGTGGGAAAAAAAGAAAATCCAATGTCCTGAGACCATGCGGCCCGCCTACCTGATGGTGGAGTATCGCATGGAGGAGGACGGAAAAGATCTGATCAGCAGCGTCAGTTGCGATAATCCGAACCTTCACAACCTGGGCGGCGGAGACTGCACGTGGTCATGCTGGGAGACGATTTCGTGAAAGGCTATTTCTTGGCAGGCTCCACCCGAGCGAGATTCTTGCACGCGAGCTCATTGCCCATGCGGCAGCTTAGGTCATAGTCTTCCAGTGCCTCATGCATCTGCCCCACTCGCTCCAGGGCAAAGCCGCGATTATTGTATGCCAGGGCATAAAAAGGGTTAATTTCGAGGGCCTTGTTGCAGTCGTTGACCGCTTCCTTGAGAAGCCCCTTCTGAGTATAGGCCCCGGCGCGGTTGGTGTAGGCCACCTCATTTTTTGGATCAAGGGTGATGGCTGCGGTGGCCGACCTGATGGCCCCGTCCCAGTCATGGTCTTCAAAGCAGTCTCGGCTTTGATTGATAAGGCGCGCGACCTCGATCGGGAGATCAAAAGTCTTGCTCAGGTCCACATCGGCCGCCGGATACCCTTTCACGTTCCCGCCCTGACCGCACCAGACAAAATCGCCCAGGCCTTTCCAGACCCGGTCGCATTGCATGACCGTTCCGTTTTGCATATAGAGGTCTTTGACGTCCACATCTTGCGCGCCTGTGGGCGAGACGAAACCCAGGCAGATGATGATCAGGATGAGACCCTTCGCGGTTTTCTTGATTGTACCCTTCACGGTGCCTTCCTCCCTTCGTCGCAATTCCCGGATAGGCATTGATAGATCCCAGATCCGGGAAGGCCGAGACATGTTTTTATGACAGCAATCCAATTAACGAATTAAAAGAATGCTTAATTTTAGCTAATTGATATTTGTTTGTCAATATTTTAGGGTAGGATCAGCGACGAAGATCGAGCAGTTTTGCGACTTTGCCCAAGGCTCCGGTCTATCAAGGCATTCAGAAAAGGGTTTACCTTGAGGCGGGAGGCCGTTTCCTCCAGGGACAAGGCCGCGGCAAGGCAAAGGCGGGCAAGGTTCTCTTCTCCTGTTTTGTAGAATAGAAAAGCCGTCTCCTCCATCCTTGTTCGCCAAATCATGCGGTCTTTGTCACCGAACAGCTTGACGACCGCATCCTCCCTGATTTTGCCGATGTGCTCCCGGCGCTGACCTTCGGAGATGAAGATGGGGCTTTCTTGTGCCCTGGCGATTTCTTCCGAGAGAGGTCTGAGTTTTTCCGGATCGATGACCCAGGAGATCATCAGGTCATGGTGGAGAAGCCTCTCGAGTTGCGTCGGTGTGAGCATGTCGGCTGTGACACTGTCCAAGGGAATGAATTCGGCGATGACAGGTCGATCGGAGAGTTCCACGTTTTCGAGCAGCGAGGGTCTGAGCCGGAGGTATTCGCCGGTCGCAGGACCCGGTTTAGCCTCTTGCTTTCGGTAGGCATGTTCCAGCACGGTTGCGGCGTGGGACAAGGTTGTTTCCACCATGTGGGGCACCTTGGAAAAAAAGAGGTCTTTTACCTCTTTCATCCGCTTCTTGCTGTACCTGCCGTAAATGAATTCGATGATTCCCTGCTCGTCGTTCACCGCACCCATCGCAAGGTCCACTCCTGAGGCCCCCCGGGGAAGGATGATCATAAGGGGCCGGCTGCCTGAGCCGTCGATGGGGCCGACGTAAGCCGAGGGCTGCTCCTTTGACGCGGCGAACGCAGGAGCCTCATCAGGTTCAGTGTCCGGCAAGGTGATGCCTCTTTGTCCGAGCCTGAAAACGGCCTTCCGCACGGCCTTTTGCACGGTTTTCTGGGGGAAAGCCTTCCGTATTTCGGAAAGGATCTCCGGTGCCTCGGCTTCTTCAAGGGGCAGGTTTTCCAAGAGCGCTTCGGCAACCTGGGGACCTGGAATCCGTTCAGCGACCGATGCGGGATTGATCGTCTTGAAATCCTCGAGGAGGCGCTGAAGAAGGCGCTGTTCATCCTGGGAAAGAGCGGTGAAAGCCGCCTGCTTTTTGTGTTTTTTCTTTTTGGGCAAAGATTTCCTCCGGGCCGTGGAAGTCTTCTTAGCCTTCCGGCCATGAAAAATCAACAGGAAATCAGGAGCACAGATCCTCTTGACTTCGAAATCATACGCCTTCTATATTGATGCGTTCGTAAACGCTCATGGCCAGCGAATTGGCCGGCCCCGCGCATGAATACGCCTGAGGCGCATAAAAATCCCCCTCGATCCCCCTTTATTAAAGGGGGATGACGAAGGTTAGGAGGAAGCTTCCTCGCTTTATTAAAGGGGGATGACGAAGGTTAAGAGGGAGCTTCCTCGCTTTATTAAAGGGGGATGACGAAGGTTAGGAGGGAGCTTCCTCGCTTTATTAAAGGGGGATGACGAAGGTTAGGACGAAATTTCCCCCCTTTGAAAAAGGGGGGCGAGGGGGGATTTTCACGGTCAAAGCCGGTGGATGACCATATTGCACTTTAAGCCATGGATGAGACTGCCCCACAAAGAGACTTAAAGGAGCTCAGCCTGAGACTGGGCTATGAATTCAGAAGGCCGGAACTTCTCGCAGAGGCTCTCAGGCATGCTTCCTTCGTGAATGAAGTGGGGGACCCTGAACTGCGGGACAACGAAAGGCTCGAGTTCCTGGGCGATGCGGTGCTGGATCTTGCTGTGAGTCATCTTCTCATGGATGTGTTCAGGGAGGCCAAGGAAGGCCATTTGTCGAAGTGGAGGGCCGCTGTGGTCAATGAACGGGTGCTCTCCGAACTGGCGGCAGAGTTGGACCTGGGGTCTTATCTCGTCCTCGGAAAGGGTGAGGAAATGTCAGGTGGACGGGGAAAGCCTTCCATTCTGGCGGATACCTTCGAGGCTTTGTTGGGGGCGGTGTATCAGGACGGAGGGTTCGAGCCGGCCAAGGAGATTGTTCGAAAGCTGCTGATCCGCACTATTGAGCAATTGGAGGAAATAGGGCAGGGCGAAGATTTCAAGAGCCTGCTGCAGGAGTTCACCCAGGAAACTTACAGAACACGGCCCGAGTACGCGTTGTTGAGTGAAAGCGGCCCCCCTCATGATAAAACCTTTAAGGTGGCTCTGCTGATTCAGGGCAGGAACGTTGCGGAAGGGGAAGGGAAGAGCAAGAAGGAGGCGGAGCAGAGGGCTGCGAGGGAGGCTTTTGTTTGTCTGACCAGAGATCGAAAAGACCTTTAATTGTCCCTGTTTTCATTCCCAACCTGGGGTGCCCCCACCGGTGTGTCTATTGCGATCAGGAAAAAATCACGTCTCAGGCTGCCGGGTCGATCCATGGGGCCGACGTGACCAATGTGCTTGAGCAGGCCGTCCGTTCCCCCCGCTTTAACCCCGGAGGGCAGGCCGAGGTGGCCTTTTACGGGGGAACGTTCACGCGGCTTCCCGAGGCAAAGATGCAGGAATTGCTGGAAGCCGTTGCGCCATACCTGAAACAAGGGATTTTTCAATCCGTCCGCTTGTCTACCCGGCCGGATGCCCTGGAGGGTGAAACCCTTTTGTTCCTCAAGTCTTTCAACGTGAAAACCGTGGAGCTGGGCGCCCAGTCTCTTGATGACGAGGTTCTGAATCTCAGCCGGAGGGGCCATTCCGCCCGCAACACGATCGAATCGGTCCACCTTCTCAGGGAACACGGTCTGAGGGTCGGTATTCAGCTCATGCCGGGTCTGCCCGGAGACTCGGCGAAAAGATTTCTCGCCACGTTGGACCGGGTTGTCGAGCTTCACCCCGACATGGTGAGGCTTTATCCAACGGTGGTCATCGAAGGAACCGAGCTGGCCCGGTGGCACCGAAACGGGCTCTATGAACCGTGGGCGCTCGATGAGGCCTTGGACGTTTGCACCGAGAGCGTGCTGCGCCTTGAGAGCAACGGAATCCCCGTCATCAGGATCGGCCTGATGTCCTCCCCCTCCCTGAGAAAGGCCGGGCAGGTTCTGGCCGGGCCATGGCACGAAGCCTTCGGGCACAGGGTGCGTTCCGAGGTTTATCTTCGCAAAATCGAGTCGTTTCTTCCCGGCCGGGGAGAGGCGAAGAGCATTCGCATCAGGGTGCATCCCAGGGAAGTCCCCCTCATGAGGGGATACAGGAACAGCGGGATCAGGGCCGTGGAAATGAAAACCGGCGCTGCCGTTGGGAGCGTGATTCCCGACGGTTCCCTTTCTTCCGGCTGCATCAGGGTGGAGCAATCATGGTCTTCCGATCAGGTTTCATAGCCCTTGTGGGACCACCCAACGTGGGAAAGTCGACCCTCCTGAACCGGATCCTGGGCAGGAAGGTCGCTATTGTCACACCCAAGCCCCAAACCACCCGGAACCGTATCCTCGGCATTTTACACGGGGAGGGATTCCAGATGGTGTTCGTGGACACGCCGGGTATCCACCGCACGGAGACTCTCCTCCACAAGAGCATGGTGTCCTCCGCGCAAGCGGCTTTCAAAGAAGTGGATATTATCGCGGTCATGATCGAGATGGCCAGGCCGGACCCTCCGGAACTTCCCCTTATCCTGGGTCAATTGCAGAAATCCAAGAAGCCCTCTCTCCTCATCATCAACAAGATTGACAAAAGGCCCAGGGAGGAGCTTCTTCCCATGATCGAGCGTCTCAGCACCCGGCATCCCTTCACGTCGATCATTCCCGTATCCGCCTTGAAGGGGGACGGCGTGGACGCAGTATTGAAGGAGCTGAGCGCCCTGCTGCGGCCCGGCCCGGCCCTTTTTCCCTCTGACATGGACACGGACCAGAGCGAGGCCTTCCTCGTTTCCGAGATCATTCGCGAGAAGATATACCTGCGCACAAGGCAGGAATTGCCCTATTCAGCGGCCGTGACGGTCTCACACATAGGGGAGACAAGGGAAAAAAAGCTGATCACCATTTCAGCAAGGATTCACGTCGAAACCGAGTCGCAGAAGGGGATCCTCATCGGCAGGGAAGGAAGCATGATCAAGGCGGTCGGCAAGGATGCCAGAGAAGAACTGGAAGGCTTTTTCGGCATGCAGGTCTTCCTGGATCTCACGGTGCGGGTGGACAAGCACTGGAGCCGTAATCCAAAGGCTTTGAGAAAACTCGGCTACTGACGAAAAAAGCCGACCCTTTTCATCGGGACCGGCTTTTTTCCTTAGGAGGAAAGAGTTATTGTTCTGGATGCCCGGATAAACTGCAAAAGCCTTGCCAAAGAAGACCGGCTTCGAAATCAAATTGTAAGTATTTGTTATTGTGTCTGTTTATAGGTTCGACCCTCTCCCGCCCCTTCGGCCTCTTTCCTCGTTCGGTACAAAACTTTGTACCGAAAATCCGCCCAACGATCGCCTGGTCTGGTAAGTGACTGGAAAATATAGATATATCCAGTACAAAATCTTGGTCTTCTCACAGGGTGATATTGTACTTCTTCATTTTGTGCTGAATCAGACTCTTTGTGATCCCCAGCCGTTCAGCGGCGTGGGACTGGACGTTGTCCGTTTGCCTTAGTGCTCTGCGCACCATCTTTTCCTCAATTTCCTCGAGCACGGTTTGAAGGTGCGAATCAGGGGGAATGAACCGATCAATGTCCAGTTGTTCAGACCTTTTCGTGAACTCGGCCGGAAGGTCTTTCAGCTCGATCACCCCTCCGGAATTCAAGACCACAGCTCTCTCGATGACATTTTCAAGCTCTCTCACGTTTCCCGGCCAGGTGTAAGCATAAAAGGCTTTCCACACCTCGGGGCTCAATTCGATTTTTTCCTTGCCCGCTTCCATCCTGTATTTCTCGATGAAGTGGTTGACCAGGAGCCTGATATCCTCCAGCCGCTCTCTCAGGGCAGGCACATCGATGTGAATCACGTTGAGCCGGTAAAAGAGGTCTTCGCGAAAGAGGCCGCTCGCCACGTCCTCTTTGAGATTGCGATTGGAAGCCGAGAGAACGCGCACGTCCACCTGGATGGTCTTTGTCCCACCGACCCTTTCGAACTCCATTTCCTGGAGAACCCGGAGGAGCTTCACCTGCAGAGGGGGCGACATGTCTCCGACTTCATCGAGAAAGAGCGTGCCCCCGTCGGCCAGCTCAAAACGGCCCTTTTTCAGGGCAACGGCACCGGTGAAGGCCCCTTTTTCATGACCGAAAAGCTCGCTCTCCAGGAGGGTCTCGGTGAGGGCGCCGCAGTTGACGGAGATGAAGGGTCGCTCCTTGCGCGGACCTTCATAATGGATGGCTTTTGCAATGAGCTCCTTTCCTGTGCCGGACGGCCCGGTGATGAGCACCGAGGCCTTGGACTGCGCCACCTTGTCGATGAGATCGTAGATCTGAAGCATGAGCCTGCTCTTGCCGATGATGTTCCTGTAACGATGACGCTCTGAAAGAGCCTCGCTCAGTCTTCGATTTTCCTTGACCAGACGGTAGTTCTCGAGGGCCTTCTTAATGGTCAGTTTGAGTTCTTCGTTCTGGAAGGGTTTGGTGATGTAATCATAGGCCTGCTTTTTCATCGCCTCCACGGCCATCTCAATGGTCCCGTAAGCGGTCATCATGATGACCGGGACCTCGGGCTTGCGCTTCTTGGCTTCCTCCAGGAGGTCCATGCCGCTCAGCCCGGGCATCTTCATGTCCGTGAGGATCAGGTCCAAGTCCGATTCATCGATAAGGCGCAGGGCTTCATTGGCGCTTTGTGCCGCCAGGGTCTCATAGCCTTCGGCGCTCAACAGAGCCTCCAGCACAAGGAGGTAATTCTTTTCATCATCTACGATCAGGATGGTATACACGGGAACGGTGCCTCCTTATCTCAGGCGCCCTCTCGAGGCAGGGATATTTCCACCCTTGTCCCTTTGCCTTCCGCGCTTTCGATGCTGATGGATCCATGGTGAGCCTCGATGATCTTCCGAACAATGGACAACCCGAGGCCGCTTCCTTTTTCCTTGGTCGTGAAAAAAGGATTGAATATCCTTTTCAGGTTCTCGATGCTGATCCCCGAGCCCGAGTCTTCGATATCAATGCCATAGTGGCCGGCCGTCTCCCGGACCTTCACATCAATCCTCCCATCTTCCTGGATGGCCTGGAAGGCGTTGATCAGGACGTTCAGGAAAGCACGGTACAGGAGGCTGTGGTCGGCCATGAGGAGCAGAGATTTCCCGTCGAGGTTGTGGTGAACCTCTATTTTCCTCTTCTCCAGTTCAGGGCTGAGGAAAAGAAGGTTCTTCTCCAGGATCTCCTTCAGATCGCACCGCTCAAGGTTGGGGACTTGAGGTCTGGCAAAATCAAGAAATTCCGTCACGATTCGGTTGAGCCGGGTGGACTCTTCGGTGATGACCCCTGAGAGCCGCTTTTGGGCGTCGTCGGCTCCCGGCATGCCGCCCAACAGCTCTGCAGTGCTGCGAATGATTCCAAGGGGATTCTTGATTTCATGGGACACGGCCGCGACCATTTCTCCCAAGGCAGCCAACCGCTCCGCCTGGTGCAATTGGGTCTCGAGTTCTCTTTGGGTCCGCCCTCTTTCCTCGATCATCTTTTCAGCTTTATGCACGATGAGCAGAAGGGCCAGGAATATGAGTCCCATGATCAAGATGGACAGGCCGAAGATGAGATACTGGAACCTGACAATCGATTGATATTCCTGGCTGATATCCTGGATCAGCTCAAAAACGCCGCCCACATATCCCTGCCAGTTGTAGGGGTCGATGCCCCGGAAGGGGACGTAGGTCCTGATTTTTCTCTCTCCTCCCAGGAGGTCGATGCCGAGCCCCCAAAGGTCATACCTGCTCGAGGTGATGGAGGAAGAATTCTCACCTGCCATGGCCTTTTTGTAGCCCTCGCTCTCGATCAGCTTGAGGCCGAAGAGCTTCGGGTCGGTGCTGTATGCAATGACTCCTTTGGAGATGTCATACACGTTGACCACATCCACGTTGAAGCCGTGGATGGTGTTTCGCACCACCTGATCCATCAGTTCATATTGCTCCGGATCGCTGAGCTTGATCTTCCCGTACCGGCTGATCACGGGGAGGACGAAGCTCTGGAAAACCTGATGGTTCAGATTCTTACCCACGAGCACGGCCGAGTTCTCAAAGCTTGTCAGGAGGGTTTCCTTGGCCTGCTGAGAAAGGACTACGGAAAAGGGAAAGCTGAAAATCACGATGACAATGAAGCTGGCCCAGGCAAAAAACTTGACGAGCCGGAACCTGCCCTCATCTCTTGTGGTTTGATCATAGGGTTTCATAGGTCTTGGCACTCTGAATTCGATACTGATTTTTTATCCTAACTCAACTTTGCGCATTTGTAAAACTCATGAAATCCGCTGACGCGGATTTCATGGGACGCCCCTTCGGGGCTTGACTCTTGTCGCAAGCCAGTGACTATCCAAATGTAGGGGAGGGGTTCCATCCCCTCCCGTCTAACGGCCGCATTGACAGGCCGGCACGCGCGTTGTAATAAGGAAACTCGGAGGATACGAATTGGATTCCCGGGTCAGAGATATCCCTTACATGCTCTACGCGGACCGTCAAGGCAGGGTCTATGATCACCCTTATTTTCGCATGGCGGGGTTTTCGGGCCACAGGCCGGTTCCGGTTGCCCCGGAAGATCTCATTCCGATGCCCGAATTCAGCAAGCTCTTCTATATCCCGTTTGGTCACCCCGTAGGTCTCAACCCCTCTACAGGGGAGTACGAGATCGTGACCGAGGTCGGTGCAGGAGGTTCACGGGTCCCATGTTATGGTGTAGCCGCCTTCCTGGAACCCGGGCTGGTTCGGAGTCTTCTGCCGGCAGTCCACTACAGGTCAAAGGGGCAGACATTGCCCATGTGGGCCTATACGGCGGTGGGATTCATGGACGGGCAATACCGCGTGCCCGCCTTCAGGATAGAGTACAATCACAAATGGGATCCCCGCAATTACGACGACCGGAAGCTTTCATCCGCACTCAGGCGGTATCGCAAGCGCTGGGGCGGAGGGTCGCTTCTGGATCATCTTGTCGGCTGTGCCACCAGCAACCACTGCTTTGCAGCCAAGAACCTTTTCCTGGGACGATGGGAAGCCCCCCTGCCCGTGAGCCGCACCTGCAATGCCAACTGCCTGGGGTGTCTTTCTCTTCAAAGGGATCCATCCTGCACAGCCTCCCATCAAAGAATCTCGTTCAAGCCGAGCAGGGAAGAGATCGTAGCCCTTGCGGTACGCCACCTCGATCAGGCCGAAGAGGCCATCGTGAGTTTTGGGCAGGGGTGTGAAGGAGAACCCCTGACCGAGCACGTCCTCATGGCGGAAAGCATCAAAGAGATGAGGAAGCGGACCGCTAAAGGGACCATCAATCTGAACACCAACGGGAGTTGGCCGGACAGGATCCGTGTGCTTGCCGAGAGCGGCCTGGATTCCATCCGGATCAGCATCAACAGTGCACGGCCGGATTTGTACCGCGCCTACTACCGGCCAAGGGGCTATGATTTCGAAGACGTGGCGGCATCCATTGCTCTTTCCAGAGAACTCGGACTTTACACCATGGTCAACTACCTCGTCTTTCCGGGTATTTCCGATCAGGAAGAAGAGATTGAGGCCCTGATGGACCTGATTCGCAAGACCGGTCTCAATTTCGTGCACCTCAAGAATCTCTGCATTGATCCTCGGCTCTATCTGAAAAAAATGCCCCGACATGAAGCACCCGGGGTGGGGATGAAGAAGATGGTCGAAATTCTCGAACATGAATTCCCCGATCTTGAGCTGGGCTATTTCAATCAGCCGGTTCAAAGAAGCAAGAATTAAGAAAGAAACGCAAGCGGGCGGAGGGAGGGATTTCTTGCCGAAGAGCCAGACGCGGATCATCTATTTTCTTTTCTTTATCTCCGGCGCTTTGGGGCTGATTTACGAGGTTTTGTGGCTCAAGGAACTGCAGGTTCTTTTCGGAAATACGGCCTATGCCACTGCAACCACCCTCACGGTTTTCTTCCTGGGGCTGAGTGCCGGCGGCTGGTACTGGGGCAAACGCTCCACATCCATTTCGAACTTGATTCGCGCATACGGGTTGCTCGAAATCGGGATCGGTCTTACTGCCGTCCTGTACTTCGCCTTGCTCGCCTTGTATCGCGCTCTTTATTCCGATCTATTCGAAATTTTCGGGAACACGACACCCCTTTTCGTGCTGACCAAGTTCACCCTGTCCCTTTCCATCTTATTTCTGCCGGCCTTTTTCATGGGAGGGACGCTCCCCTTGTTGAGCCAGTATTTTGTCCGGAGACCCGGCGAACTGGGAAAAACAGGAACATCCCTCTATGCCGTCAACACCACCGGGGCGGTCCTGGGCGTTTTGCTCGCAGGCTTCCTCCTGCCGGCCGTCATGGGTTACACCCTTTCCTATGTGACGGCCATCCTGTCGAGCGGCCTCGTGGGCCTCCTTGCCGTGCTCGTCGGCACAGGGATGGAAAAAAACCCGCTCCGGGATGCCGGGGGCGAGGAAGAAAGGGGAGGAAAGAACCCTGCGCTAAGTCCTCCTCTTCTTTATTTCCTGGCTTTCGCTTCGGGGTTCCAGGCCCTGGCTTTGCAGGTGCTCTGGACGCGGATGTTTTCCCAGGTTCTGCAAAACACGGTGTACACCTTTTCCATGATCCTCATCGTGTTCCTGATTGCGCTGGCCGTGGGCGCGGCCCTCGCCGGTCTTCTCTCGAGAACAGACCTCGACCCCGTCACGGTGCTTGTGGTTCTGCTGGCCCTTGCCGGTCTCAGTTGTTCGACAACACCCCCTCTGTTCTATCATGTCACCCAGGGACTCGATCGGCTTCTTTTCCAGGAATATGACCGGTGGATGCTATATCTGCTTTCCCTTCTCGGGGCCACAGCGCTGATCATCCTCGTTCCAGGCATCCTGCTGGGGAGCGTCTTCCCCTATCTCATGAAGGCGGCGGAAGGCACCGGCTACAAGGCGGGCCCTATCATGGGCCGGATTCTTTCCGCCAACACCTTCGGGGCCATCGCAGGTTCGCTGTGGGCCGGATTTTTCCTCCTGGGGCAGTGGGGTCTATGGAAGAGTCTCAAGGTCACGAATTTGAGTTACCTGTTCCTGGCCTTGCTCACGGCCCTGGCTGCGGGTGCAGGCATCAGGCGGCACGCAGCATGGCTTATCGGGGGTCTTGCCCTCATGGTTTCTTTTCTCATCCCCGGAGTCCACTATCCTCTCGTTCATCTTGCTCCTGACGGAACCCGGGAGCTTGTCGGCGTCATCGAAGGCAGCCACGGGGTCGCTTCGGTCATCAAATACAAGAACCCGGGGGAAGAAGCATACTCCTGCATCTTTCTGAACAACAAGTACTGTCTCGGCCGCACCAAACCCCTGTTTGTCGCGAACCAGCAGGCCCAGACCGTGGTCCCCATGACGATTCATCCCCCGGCCAGGTCCCTCTTCTACCTGGGCATGGGCACCGGCATTACGGCCGAAAAAGCATTGAGTTACGACGTGGAAAAAGTTACCGTGTGTGAGCTCGTTCCGGAAGTGGTTCAGGCCGCGCGCCTCTACTTGCATGAATACGTGGGGCGGCTTTTCGAGGATCCCCGCGCGTCCGTGATCATCGAGGACGGACGCAATTATCTGCTGGGAAAGAAAGACCGCTATGACCTGATCATCGGGGACTTGTTTTTGCCCTGGAAAGCAGGCATCGGCAACCTGTACTCGGTAGAACACTTTGCGACGGCCAAATCCAGGCTCAGGCGCGACGGGCTGTTCGTTCAATGGCTGGCTTTGTACCAGTTGTCGCGAAGGGAGTTCTCCATCATCGTCAACACCATGCTCCAGGTCTTCGACGGGGTGACCTTGTGGCGAAACTCCTACCTGACGGATCGTCCAACCATGGCGCTGATCGGCCACTTGAACAGGTCGCCTTTGAAGCCGGATGCCCTGGTGGAGAGCTTCTCGCGCCTGGGAGGGGAACAAGGTGCCCTGTCCAGGCCCATGATCCTGGCCAACACGCTCATGCTCTATGCAGGCAACCTGAGGCAAGCGCAGCGGCTCTTTATCGATTTTCCCGTGAACACCGACGATCGCCCGCTGATCGAGTTTTCGTCTCCCCAAAGCTACCAGAACCGCATGGCCGGCACCGAAAAGGCGTTGAACGAGCAGCAACTGGCGGCGTTGCTGAAAGACATTTTCGAAGAGGCGCCGCCGGAAAAGGATCCTTACCTGGCCGATTTCGATCCCGAGGCCGGACAGTACGTGTGGGCCGGGGTCGATCTTTTCCTGACGGGCGTTTCCGCCAAGACCGACCGTGAAGAGGCAGGAAGGCATCTCCAGGATGCGATAAAAAGATTGCCCCCTGAATTCGGGCGTGCCGTGGAAAGGCAAATGAAGAACTGAGAGAAAGGGGTGTGACGGACATGGAAAGCATGGAGGCTATCCTCAAGCACTATCGGTTTACCCCCATGGATCAGCAAAACCGGGAGGAACTGGGGGCCCTTCTGCTGCCCTATTCGGATCAGCTCGCCGAAGACTTCTACACGTTCCTGCTCGAGGATCCTTACACGGCCGCCTTTTTCGCGACCGATGAGGCGATCGCGAAGAGAAAGCACACCATCCGGTCATGGTTCAAGGAGCTTTTCACTGCCAAGCATGACCACCGCTACCTCATGCGGTTGCAAAAGATCGGCCAGGTTCACGTCAAGATCGGACTTGAAGGACACTATGTCAATGCCTCCATGAGCTTCGTCCGCACCTTCTGTCTCAGACACCTCGAAGGTGAAGTGACAGATCCCGCCCGGCGGCAGGTCCTTGCTGAAACCCTCGACAAGGTCATCGACATGAACCTCGATATCATGACAAGCTCCTACAGGGAAGCGGAGTTGAAGAAGGTGTTCCTTTCTCACCGCCTGGAGTTCTGGCTGGTGCGGTGGTCTGAACGGCTGCTCCACGGCCTCAATCTGCTGCTCATGTTGGGCCTCGTGGTCCTTTCCGCGGGAGTGGCGGCGCTCCTGGCCAGCGATATTCTTTACGCTCTGCGGGAAACGCTTGAGACCGGCGTGATCAAGTCCATGGGGTCTTTGCTCATCCTGTGGATGATGGTGGAGCTGCTTCACACCCAGGTGGAACATCTGCGGGGCGGGCGGTTCCGCGTGCAGGTCTTCGTGGAGCTCGCCCTGGTGGCCTTCATCCGTAAACTCTTCGTTGCCGCCATCGACGAGAAAGAGGCCCTTACTTTCGGCCTGTTGATCGGCGGCCTGCTCGTTCTGGGCGTGGTCTTCTATCTGGTGGCCAGGGTGGAACCGAGGGGGAGGTAAGCGGGGAGCGGGGAGCGGGGAGCAGGGAGCACGGAGCAAACAATGCCTGTCTGTAGGAGGGAGCTCCTGCTCCCGAATTTGCGGGAAAGGCGTGAAACGAAGGTTATCCGTGAATCGTTCGCCAGGAGGCCGGGCGGCGTTTGCTCATGAGCTTACGAACTTAATACCTCATGAACTTACGAACTTACATTTTAGGCACTTTTGGCATTTTAGCGCACTTTAGGCACTGCTATAACCCGATGGTCTCCCGGAAGCGCATGCAGTTGGCGTCGTTGTTGTTGTGATCAAGGAAGATGATTTTCTTGATGTTGCGATAGGCCTTGTCCCGAGCCGCTTCCAGCGTGGCATCCCCGGCGATGACGTGGAGCACTCTGCCTCCGAAGGTGACAAGACCTTTCTCAGGGTCCTGATCCACCCCGGCGAAATACACGGCGATGCCTTTGCCGAGCTCATCAAGGCCGACGATGCGGTGCCCCTTGCCGTAACGGCCCGGATAGCCCTTGTTCCAGCCCTTGGACGCCTTGGAGCGGCCTTCCATGGCAATGACGTCCACATAGTGCTGCTGATTCCACACCTGCTTGACCCGGTCCAGGGTCCCCTCCCACGTGGCCATCCCGATTTCAAACAGATCGGTGCTGAGCTTGCGAGCCAGCACTTCCCACTCGGGATCTCCGTGTCTCACATTGATCTCGAAAACATCCAGGTTGTCATAGGGATCGAGGTTGAGCCCGAAATAGAGCACCCCCCGGTAATCCCACCCAAGATCATTGTAAATGGCATTCACGGTGGGGTTCACGATTTCTTTGATGATCCGGTTGACCAGCCACGGGCTGACGAGTTTGTGAGGGCAGTAGCATCCCGTACCTCCCGTGTTCAGGTTGCCCCCGAACTGCTCTATGGATTCTTTGTCTTCGGGATCAAAGGCCGGCTTGTAGTCCTGGGCGAACATCCTGAGAGGCATGACGTGCTTCCCGTCCAGATACGAAAAAAAGGAGATTTCCGTACCGTACTTCCTCTCTTCGACGACCACGCGGTTTCCGGAGTCGCCGAATATTTTTTCTACCATGATTTTTTCGACGGCCCCTTGCGCATCCGTCACGTCGTCGCAGACGATGGCTCCCTTTCCTGCCGCCAGCCCGTTGGCTTTGACAACGACCTGATAGCCGATGTTCGCCACGTACTCTTTGGCCTTTGCAGGGTCATCGAAGACGCGGTACTCCGGCTTCGGAACGCCGATTCTAGCCAGGAGGTCATCGGTAAAGGCCCGGTCGCTCTCCAGCTTCACAAAGGCCTTCTTGGGTCCCACGGTTCTGACGTCCGCCCCGTTCAGAATGTCGATCAGCCCTTCCTCCAGAGGGTTTTCAGAGCCCACGTCGACCAGGTCCACTCCCTTTTCCAGGCAAAAGTCGGCGACGTGCTGGAAGTCTTCGAGCTTCACAAGCTCAATCAGGCCTCGCTTTCCTTTAGGGGTGTGCAAAACTCCCGGATTACCGGGCGTGAAGTAAACCTTTTCCACATGCCGGCTGTCCGCATAGGCGTCAGCCAGGCAGTGGTCCCTGCCTCCTGAGCCATAGACCAGTACTTTCATGATGCCCTTTCCTGACTTCGATGGGGTGGAACCTAAACGGTCTCAAGTATTTGTCGGAGTATAGGGGTGAGCCTTTGACCTGTCAAGGACAGAACACCCCGCCTTGATTACCCCCAGAACATCAGCCAAACGATGATTCCCCCTCTGTTCCATGTTAAGGCAGAATTCCTAAAATCGGTTAATCACTGGCTTTTACTGAACTATTATTGACATAATGATCAGGATTCGCTACCCTAAATTCGGAATACAAAAGGCACACGCATGAAATATTATGACTGGAATGATGAAAAAAACGAACTGCTGAAGCGATTGCGCGGGGTGTCGTTTGAGCAAGTGGTGTTAGCCATTGCTTCCGGGGATCTGATAGATCGCCTGAGGCATCCAAACCCTGAGAGATACCCGAACCAAATGTTATTTGTTGTGAAGATTGAGGACTACATCTATTCAGTGCCGTTTATCGAAGACGATGAGAAAATATTCCTGAAAACGATCATACCCAGCAGGAAGGAAACGAAGAAGCATCTCGGAGGTAAAAGATGACAAGAGAACCATATGTGGACAATGACGAAATGGAGTTGGCGAATTCGCTGGAGACTGAAGAATGGGTTTCTGATCTTCCGAAAAGAGACAAGAAACGGTATGAGGAATATGCTCAAGCCAGCCTAACCAAGCAGAGGAGGATCAACATCCGTATGACTGAGCGGGATCTCAAAAAGATTCAAGCTAAAGCCATTGAAGAAGGGATCCCCTATCAATCCCTTATATCGATGCTCATTCATAAGTACAACGAGGGGAAAGTGCGCGTCCATGAATCGCGTAAAGAAAAGCATGCAACCAATCGCCGATAAAGTCGGGAACGGGAATCCATGTGTCCCTGCCTGAAAGCGTCAAGGATCGTCTGACCCGTTGCCTCCAATACCTCTTCCTGATGTCGAAGTCCCTGAGATATTTCTGCAACTATGAAAGCGTGGGGGAGGAGAGCAGGCGTAATCGTCGCACGGTATGGTCCATTCCGACAGAACCTTTTACCGGCGCTCATTTCGCCACCTTTCCCCTCAAGCTCGTCGAGCCGTGCGTCCTTGCCGGTTCCCATCGTCATGTAAGTGCCGGACCCCTCGATCAGGGCCCATTGAAAGTTCTAAATACACTCCCTTTGGTGAGCCTTTCAAAAAGGGTTTGCCAGGAACGCTCCCGGGAGCAAACTTGGCCAGTTTTCTGTTGTCAAGCGGTCATTTTTGCGGTTTAATGCAAAATCATAAAGGATCTTCTAGGGTTCTCGTTTCCCTTTCTATTTCTCCATGTTACGGCTTCTCCTCGATGGGATGAAGGGGGTGATGAGGTTTTCAATGATGAGAATCTCCATTATTGTTTTGCTGTTCGCGCTGACGGCTTGCTCAGGAGAGGACCAGCCGTCAGGACCACCGCCTTCGCCCAAGGTGGTGCAGACGATCAAGCAGCCTTTGCCGGAACAGGAAAAGGCACTCGCAGCGACAGCGGAGAAAAAGCCGGAGCAGGCGCCGGAACCAAAACCCGAATCGTCAAAGGAAGCGCCTCCGGTGACGTCCAAGGATGACGCCGTGGAGAGGCCGTCGACACCTCCGATGCGGGAACCTGTCGCTGCGAAGCCGGCTGCACCGGCCCAGGCGGACCAGGAAAGAAGGGAAAAGCCGGGCTACTATGTTGTGAAGAAGGGGGATACCCTCTCGAAGATTGCGTCTCGCCAGGACACCATGCAGGATCCCCTGAGGTGGCCCATCCTCCTTCGCCTGAATCTTGACAAACTTGGTGCATGGCCCAACGGAGAGGACTTTGCGACGCGAGAACTGCCGGCAGGGTTGGAACTGAGGTACATCACCCCTCGCGAGGCCAAGGAGGGATTGGAAAAACCGTCGGGGAGCACATGGGTCGTGAATGTGATCTCCGCATCCACGGAAGCAGAGATCGTCCCTCCGGCCGTGATCCTGTCACGACAGGGATACCCGGTTTACATTACCCGGGCCTACGTGAAAGGGAGGGACTACTTGAGGCTTCGCATCGGATTTTTCAAGACCAGGAAAGATGCGGGGGATCAAGGGGAAAAGATCAGGGATCTGCTCGGGTTAAAGGGCTTCTGGGTGACCAAGGTGGACGATGTGGAATACGGGGAAGTGGTCGGGTTCCTGAAAAGTCCGTGAGATGCCATGAAAGAGAAAACAGTCGTTGTGGGTGTGACGGGTGGGATTGCAGCCTACAAGGCCGCGGAGCTTGTGAGGCTTCTGGTCAAAGCGGGGGCCCAAACCAAGGTTGCCATGACTCAGAGTGCCACGAAGTTTGTCACGCCCCTCACCTTTGAGGCCCTTTCGGGAAACCATGTCATCTCCGGCATGTGGGATGCCGGGACCGGCCCCATGGATCACATTCACTGGGGACAGAATGCCGATCTGGTCATCATCGCTCCCGCGACGGCCAATTTTGTCGCCAAGCTGGCCCACGGCCTGGGAGACGACTTCTTGTCCACCATGGTCATGGCAGCATCGGCGAAGATTCTGGTTTGCCCGGCCATGAACAGCCGGATGTTTCTCAACCCGGCAGTGCAAAGGAACCTTGGGGTGTTGAGAGAGCTGGGTTATGAGGTCATGGACCCGGCTGAGGGAGGGCTGGCATGCGGAACAGAGGGCCCGGGAAGGCTCCCTGAGCCGGAGGATATTCTGGAAGAGGCCAGACGGGTTCTGGCAACCCAGGATCTCGCAGGGATGCGGTTCCTCGTGACCGCAGGCCCGACGATCGAGCCCCTTGATCCCGTGAGATACATGACCAATCGCTCCAGCGGTCGCATGGGATATGCCGTGGCCAGGGCGGCCAGGATGAGAGGAGGCGAGGTGACCCTGGTGAGCGGGCCGACGAGCCTCAAACCACCTGCCGGTGTCGTCTTCGAGCGTGTCAAGACGGCTGAGGAAATGCGCCGGGCGGTCATCGGGGGGTGTGAGAATTTCGATGTGATCGTCAAGGCCGCTGCTGTGCTGGATTACAAACCCAAGGAAAGGTCGGAGCACAAGTTAAAGAGAAAGGGCGGAGAGTCCACCCTGGATCTGATCGAGAATCCCGATATCCTGGCCGAGCTGGGATGCAGGAAAAGCGGAGGGCGACCGCTTCTGGTCGGCTTTGCCGCGGAAACACAAGAACTCCTTGCCAATGCCACGGACAAGCTGAAGAGAAAAAATCTCGACATGATGGTGGCCAATGACGTCTCCCGTCATGACGCAGGGTTTGAAGTGAATACCAATGCGGTGAAGGTCATCTACCGCGACGGCCGGGTGGAGGATTGGGATTTGATGACCAAGGAGGAAGTCGCCGACCGGCTCCTGGACCGAATCAAAGCGATGTGGAAAAAGGCATGATGACTCCTGCCCAAGAGCTGAAAGAGATCGCAGGTCATGTGAAAAGGCTTTTGAGGGCCAACGCCGAGATGGGTCTTGATCCGCCGGGGCTTTCCGCTCCGGCACCGGGTTCTCCTGAACAGGGGCCGCAGGGCGCCGAAACCCTGGAGGCGTTGAGGGATTTTGTCGGCGACTGCAGGCGCTGCAAGCTCTGGAAAGGAAGAACCCGTCTTGTCTTTGGAGAGGGAGATCCCCATGCCCGGCTTGTTTTTGTCGGGGAAGGACCGGGCAGAGACGAGGACATGGAAGGCAGGCCCTTTGTGGGTGAGGCGGGAAAGCTCCTGAGCAAAATTATCGAAAACGGCATGGGCCTCAAGAGGGAAGATGTTTATATTTGCAATGTGGTCAAGTGCCGGCCGCCCAAAAACCGTGTTCCCGAAGCGGACGAAGTCGAAGCGTGCCTTCCTTTCCTCAAACGGCAGCTCGAAATCATCGGGCCTGAGGTGATCTGTGCTTTGGGTCTGACCGCAGCCCAGAGTCTTATGGGAAGACCTTTCGTGATGAACCGTGAGAGAGGGAATTGGGTCTCTTTTATGTCTGTTCCGATGATGCCGACCTATCACCCTGCCTATCTGCTCCGGAATCTTTCGGCAAAACGGCACGTGTGGGAGGATGTGAAGAAGATCATGAAGCGCATGGGGCTGGAGGTCAAGAGCAATGATTAGAAGAGGGGTGATCTATTTCCTCCCTACGTTGATAGGCCTGGTATTGCTGGTTTTCAGCTCGGTGTGGTCCACCGAACGCCACGTGCTGATCATGGACGTGGAAGGAGCCATCAACCCGGCCACGGCCACGTTTCTGGAGCGGGGTCTCGAGGAAGCCAGAAAACAGGAAGCGGATCTGGTCATTGTTCGATTGGATACGCCCGGCGGGCTGGCGTCCTCCATGAGGACCATGGTCAAGGCCATCATGAATTCGCCCGTTCCCGTGGTGGTTTACGTGGCCCCGAGGGGCGCGGGCGCCGCCTCGGCAGGCGTCATGGTGACCGCGTCCGCCCACATCGCGGCCATGGCGCCGGGAACAAACATCGGCGCGGCCCATCCTGTTTCTGCCGGCGGACGAGACATCGAGAAAACCATGTCCGAGAAAGTGGTCAATGACATGGCCTCCTATGGCCGGAGCATTGCCCAGGAAAAGGGCCGAAACGCCGACTGGGTGGAAAAAGCCATCCGCGAGAGCGTGTCCATCACGGCCGAGGAAGCGGTGCAAAAGAACGTGGTCGACCTGGAGGCTGCCGACGTTGATGAGCTTTTAACCCGAATCGACGGAAAAGAAATCACGCTCAAGCAGGGCAAGGTGACCCTGAAGACCAAGGACCTGAAAAAGAAGTATTTCGAGCCGGGGGTCAGGGACAGAATTCTCAAGACGATCAGCGACCCGAATATCGCCTACATCCTGATGATGATCGGCCTGGCAGGACTGTACTTTGAACTCTCGCACCCGGGCGCCATTTTTCCGGGAGTCATCGGGGCCATCTCGCTGATTCTCGCCTTTTATTCCTTTCAGACCTTGCCGGTGAACTATGCGGGCCTTCTGCTCATCGTCCTCGCTATCATCCTCTTCATTGCAGAGATCAAGGTCGCGAGTTACGGGATGCTCTCCCTTGGCGGGCTCATTTGTTTGACCCTGGGATCCGTCATGCTTTTCGAAGACGTAGGGGTTTCCCTGAGGCTCATGGCGCCCACCATCGCCCTTATCGGAGGGTTTTTTGTCGTCGTATCCGGCCTCGCCTATCGTGCCTACCGGACAAAACCCAAAACAGGGGTTGAGGGCCTCATCGGCCGAAAAGGCCTGGTCAAGAAAACCATTGATCCGGAAGGTGTCGTATTTGTGCATGGTGAACTCTGGCGGGCCGTGTCCGAGGAAAAGATGGAACCCGGGGACAAGGTTCAGGTTGAGGATATGGACGGGCTCGTTCTGAGGGTGAAGCGCGTTGGACATTGAGCATTGAGCATTAAACATTGAGCATGGGACACTCAACATGGTTGTTCGGCGGGCGCAGCAGCCCTCCCTGCGGATAGCGAGTCACCGATAACGAGTAACTTCAACCACGAAAGGGGTAAAACATGTTTTACATTCTCGCTCTGGTTTTGATTGTTTTTTTCCTGGCCTCGGCCATCAAGGTTTTGCGCGAATACGAACGAGGGGTCATCTTCAGACTCGGCCGTGTCATCAAGACCAAGGGACCGGGATTGATCATCCTGATCCCGATCATCGATAAGATGGTCAAGGTGAGCCTGCGGCTCGTGACCATGGATGTACCTCCTCAGGACGTCATCACCCGGGACAATGTGTCCGTGAAGGTGAATGCCGTGATCTATTTCAGGGTCATGGATCCCACGAACGCGACGATCGTGGTGGAGAACTTCCTCTTTGCCACATCGCAACTGGCCCAGACAACGCTGAGGAGCGTTTGCGGCCAGGTTGAACTGGATGAGCTTCTGGCGGAGAGAGAAAAGATCAACGCCCAGCTCCAGGAAATTCTTGACAAGCACACGGACCCGTGGGGGATCAAGGTGACGACCGTCGAGGTGAAACACATTGACCTGCCGCAGGAGATGCAGAGAGCGATGGCAAGGCAGGCCGAGGCGGAGAGAGAAAGGCGGGCCAAGGTGATCAACGCAGAAGGAGAATTCCAGGCAGCCGCGCGCCTTGCCCAGGCGGCCGAGATCATCCAGAAACATCCCCAGGCGCTCCAGTTGCGATATCTCCAGACCCTGAAGGAAATATCCTCGGAGGGGAATTCGACGACCCTCTTCCCCATTCCCCTGGATCTTTTCAAGCCGTTCTTTGCCAAATACGACAAGGACTGATGATTTGAGCCGAACATCATGACAAATTGAAGGAGCAAGCGCTTATGGAAGAAGAAGTGAAGAATGAAGGAACGGAACAGAAGCAGGAAGAAACGCCGGAAAAGCCGCTCGACAAGATGACGGCCACGGAGCTCAGGGAGTTTGCTCTGGAAAAGAAACTCGAAGGCCTGACGGGCGTTCATGCCATGAAGAAGGAAGAGCTCCTGAAAGCCATCAAGGAGGCCCTGGGCATCAAGGAGGAAGAGCCGGCAAAGAAAGCGAAGCGGCCGGCCATCAAGAAAGAAGTGGACGTGAAAGTCCTCAAGCAGAAGATCGTTCAGCTCAAGGCCCAGAAGAAGGAAGCCATCTCTTCGGCGGACAAGAAAAAGGCGACGGTCCTGCGTCGCCGGATCAACCGCCTCAAGAAGCAGACCAAGAGAGTGGTAAAGGCCTAAGAGGATGAGAGCAGGCTTCCCGTGCAGGCTCGAATTTCGAGCCTGCTTTTTGTTTAGGGCAAGGGTGACGGCTTCGTAAACGCTCATAACCTGGAGGCGGTCACCCCCTCCAATGGAAATCCCCCTCGATCCCCCTTTAATAAAGGGGGAGGACAAAAAGGAGAGGAGCAAGTTCCCCCCTTTGAAAAAGGGGGGCCAGGGGGGATTCAAAGAGCTTCGCCGAGTTTATCCTGAGCCTGTCGAAGGGCTCGCAATGACCAAGTCGGCGTTTTCGGACTTTTTACGAGACCGTCAATGGTGCAAAGGGCAAGATCGTGTCTAAATTGTTCAATTGATTAAAGGGAGACTTTGAGTGGCCTACGTGTTCGGACCCGTGCCTTCCAGGCGTCTGGGGCTTTCCCTGGGGGTGGACCTCATTCCGCCCAAAACCTGTTCCTATGACTGCCTCTACTGCCAGGTGGGAAGGACAACGTGTATCACGGCGGAACCCAGGGATTATGTCCCCCTGCAAGACGTGCTCGAGGAGCTGAAAAAGAGCTTTGAAACAATAAGGCCCGATGTCGTCACCTTTTCAGGGTCAGGCGAGCCCACGCTTCATTCCGGGATCGGCGAGGCCATCGCTTTCGTGAAAAACGAGAGCGATTTGAAGGTTGCCGTCCTGACCAACGGTTCCTTGTTGTGGAGAGAGGATGTGAGGGAAAGAGTGCTCGATGCCGATGTGATCATGCCCACCCTCACCACGGTCCGTGAAGAGACGTACAGAAAAATCCACCGGCCCCATCCGGATCTTCACCTTTCCAGGGTGATCGAAGGGTTGCGGAGCTTCAGGGGGATGTACCAGGGCGAGTTTCACGTGGAAGTGATGCTGCTTTCCGGCCTCAATGACAGCGAGGAGGAACTGGCAGGGCTCAAAGCAGTTTTGATCGAAATCGCGCCCGACAAGATCCAGCTCAACACGGTGGTCCGTCCTCCCGCAGATCCGGGAGCCCTCTCCCTTGACAAAGAGAAGATGGAAAAGGTAAAAAATTTCTTCGGCCCTTCGGCAGAGGTCGTTGCATTCATTCCGCCGCGGCACCGGGACCAGCACTATGACTCCCTTTCTGCCGCGGTCATCGAGATGGCCAGGAGGAGGCCGGTGCGCACGCTTGATGTGGCCCAAGTGCTCGGCCTTTCCGTCGACGAGGTGGAGAAGCTTGTCAAGGGGCTGAGGGTGAAGGGATATCTACGATCCCAGGAGCACTTGGGCGAGATCTACTACGTGTCGGGAAAGGATTAGGTTAGAGACAAGGTGATGGCTGAAAACTACTACATCGGCATCGATGCGGGATCGGTGAGCGTCAATGCCATGGTGATCAACGGCAAACGCGAGATCGTTTACGAGGCTCCTTACAAACGGCACGTGGGAAGGGTGGAAGAGGAAGTCCTGGCTTTAATCCGGGAGCTCCACGAGCGATTCGGTGAGGATCAGGTCGCAGCCGTCGCGTTTACCGGGAACCACGGACAGAAAGTCAGCGAGCGAATCGGCGCCTTCTTCGAATTTGAAACCATCAGCCAGGTGGTAGGAGCTCTTTTCCTGAAGCCGGACACGCGCACCATCATCAGCATGGGTGGTCAGGACACCGCCCTTTTCCAGATCCATCACAGCCAGGGGAGCTGGGAACTGGAATACTTCAACACGAACGGACCCTGCGCTTCAGGAACAGGATCCTTCATCGACCAGCAGGCCCAACGCCTGGCCACGTCGATCTACAGTTCAGAGAAAAGCGCGTCGCAGGAGCGGATCGAAGAGATCCTGGCGGACTTCATCAAGCTCGGGCTCAGGAGCGATAAGCCCGCCAACGTGGCCTGCCGCTGCACGGTCTTCACCAAGTCGGACATGATCCACCTCCAGAACAAGGGTGAGCGCCTTGAAGACATCATCTATGGGCTTCACGTGGGCAACGCGCGAAACTACATGAGCACCATTGTCTCCAACCGCATCCTGCAGGAGCCCATCCTCTTCATCGGCGGCCTTTCTCTCAATGAACTTCAGGTTCGCGCTTTCAAGTCCTATTTTCCCGACCTGGTGGTCCCCGAGCACAGCACCTCTACCGGGGCCCTTGGCGTGGCCTTGTTTGCTCTGGAATCGGGGATCAGGAACCGGCCCAACCTGGAAGCCCTTCTTACCCGGGAGGGAGAGCGTGCTTTGGATTTGCCCACCGCGCGAAAACTTGAGATTCGATCGACCTGCTTTCCTGATGAAAATGAGGTGAAGCAGGTCCTCGGCCACAAGAAAATACCCGTGATCCTGGGAATCGACATCGGTTCCACGACAACCAAGTATGCCCTCATGAATAAAGGGCGTGAGATCATCCACAAGAGTTATGTCCACACCCAGGGCAAGCCCATCGAGGTGACCCAGCGGCTGCTGAAGAAAATCTCGGACGAGATGGGAAACAGAATTGAGATCACGGGTGTGGCCACCACGGGCTCGGGGAGGAACGTGGTGGGCGATTTCCTCAATGCGGACCTGATCATCGATGAGATTACGGCCCATGCCAGAGGGGCTGTGGAAATCGATGCCGCCGTGGACACCATCTTTGAAATCGGGGGCCAGGACTCCAAGTACATCTTCATCGCCAACTCCAACCCCCTGGACTTCGATATGAACAAGGTGTGTGCGGCAGGAACAGGAAGTTTTCTTCATGAACTCGCCAACAAGTACGGGATCAACATCGTGGGCGAATTCCAGGATGTGGCCCTGTCCTCGGAGAGCCCGGTGAAGCTGGCTGAACGATGCACGGTGTTCATGGAATCGGACCTTGTATCCTATCATCAAAAGGGCGTTGCGCTGGAGGATCTCATCGGCGGTTTGTGCTACGCCATCGTGCACAACTACCTCAACCGGGTTGTGGGGAAAAGGAAGATCGGGCGGCGGGTCATGTTTTTGGGAGGACCTTCCCTCAATAAGGGGGTGGTCGCCGCCTTTGAAGACGTTCTCGGCAGGGCGCTCATCGTTCCGAAACACCGGGAGGTGCTCGGAGCCTACGGGGCGGCCATCAGTCTCCAGGAAAAGAGGACCGTGGAGGGCCGCACCCAGAGCACGTTCAGGGGTCTGTCCAGTGCCATTCGCGATCGGATGGACTTTACGGAGAAGATTTGCACCGCGGATCCGAACTGCCACAACCAATGCAAACTCAAGATCTATGATTTCGACGGCCGGCGGAGCATCTGGGGAGGAGAGTGCGGCCGATACGAATTGATTCGGGGCAGAGGCCAGAAACAGGAAAACCTGTTCAAGGTCAGGGAAGAGATCTGGTCCACCTATATGGCGGGCGTGTATGAAGAGCTCAAGGGTGAGGCCTTGCCGGAAGTCGACGGCCGTCCAACGGTGGGGATGCAGAGATCCCTTTACACATTGCAGACGGGGGTCCTTTGGGCTCACTTCTTCGACAAACTCGGCTTCAGGCTCGTTCTCACGCCTCCGACCAACAGCCGCATCGCAAGCTCCGGCATTGAATCCATGACCGCGGAGACGTGCTTCCCTGTCAAGGTTTCCCACGGCCATGTCAGGGAGCTCGCGGGCAAGACGACCTATCTCTTTCTTCCGAGCATCATTACCATGCCGACACCCACGGAACAGGAGACCGGCTTTTATTGTCCTCTGCTCCAGGCCAATCAGTACATGGTCCGTGCCGCACTCGGGCTGGACAGAAAGAACGTGCTCAATCCCATCCTTCACCTCAAGCACGACCTTCCCACCCTGGCCCTGGAGATGGCGGAGCAAATGTCCGATAAGCTTGGCAGGAGCAGAAAGCAAATCAGGAAAGCCCTCGAATACGCCTGGCAGCACGACCGGGCGTTTATGAGGGAGCTTCAAAACCGGGGGAAAGAAATCCTTGAAGCCCATGACCCTGCCAGACCCTTGGTCGTGGTTACGGGAAGGCCGTACAACCTTTACGACGAGAGGCTGAACCTGCGCCTCGGCCAGAACATGGCCAAGATCGGGATAGCGTCCATTCCCATGGATTTCATCGATGTCTCGGCCGTGGACCTGAGCGATTTCCCCAACATGTACTGGGGGCTGGGTGCACAGATCCTGCGCACCGCCAAGTTTATCCAGGAGTATCCCCACCTTTTCGGCCTTCACATGACCAATTTCAGTTGTGGGGCGGATTCATTCATTGAACACTTCTACCGCTACGTCATGGGGGATAAGCCCTATCTGATCCTCGAGCTGGACGAGCACAGCGCCGTGGCAGGCATGATGACGCGTTTGGAAGCGTTCAAGAACGTGATAGAAAACACCCTGCAAAAGCAAAACGCCGGGTTTTACGAAAGGAAATGGGTTTCCAATTAGGGTGAAGACGGGCATGGCGAAGAGCAGCAGCCAAACATTTCGGTCTTTTTCGGAAAAGGTGGGCCAGTTCAAGCTGACAGGGAAAAAGGTCCTCATCCCCCAGATGAACAGGATCGGAGGTCACCTTCTCGCAGGGACATTCAGGAGTTTCGGGGTCCACGCCCTGGTGATGGAAACCTACAAGGGACTCGACCTGGGCAAGGAGTTCACCTCGGGCAAGGAGTGCTTTCCCTGCCAGGTGACGACCGGTGACATCCTGCTTTACATGAAGGAGGAGAAGCAAAAACTGGGGCCTGCCTTTGATGCCGGAAACTACATCTACTTCATGCCTGAAGCGGACGGTCCCTGCCGGTTCGGCATGTACAACAAGCACCAGCGCATCGTTCTTGACACCTTTCCCGAACTCCAGGACCTCAAAATCGGCTCTCTCACATCCAAGAACTCCTACTCCCTGGACGGCATGCTGGACAAGGAGCAGACCCGGAGCTTCAGAAAAGCCGGGTTCTTTTCCGTGGTGGTGGCGGATGTGCTGGACAGGCTGCTGTGGAGGATCAGGCCCTATGAAAGGGAGAGGGGTGAAGCCGACGCATTCATTGAGAAGGCCATGGGAACCATGGCCGATGCCTTCGAGGAGCACGGCGCCGCTCTCGCCTTTGACCGCATTCTCGAGGCGCTGGAAGGGGTGATCAAGGAGGGAAAGTCGATCATCGATCCTGCCGTACCTCCAAAGCCCCTGATCGGCGTGGTCGGAGAGATCTACCTGAGAACCCATGTCCAATCCAATCAGAATGTGATCAGGGCGATCGAAAAGTACGGGGGCGAGGTGGTGAACGCCTCGATCGCAGAGTGGGTGAACTATACGACCTATGACAGAAAGAGAGAAGAGCGAATCGGTCTTCGTTTGAGCCTCAAGCAGATGAGGGTGAAGAAGATCAAGGAACACCTCAAGAAGATGCTCGGCTACGGCATCGACCTGTCCTATCAGCAGATGAGGCAGAACCAGGTGTACAAGCGGGTGAAGGCCCACCTCGATCTGGCCGAGGATCACCGGCTGGATCGTCTGGAGAATGTGCTCCTGGAAGACGACCTTTATTCTTTTGATGTGGGGACGGAAGCCTGCTTGAGCATTTCAGGGATTCTGGAGTACATGCATCACGGATATAACGGGGTGGTCAACGTGTATCCTTTCACGTGCATGCCGAGCACCATCACGTCATCCATCGTCAAACCCATCATGAATCGCATGAAGGTCCCCTACCTGGATGCTCCCTATGACGGGTCTTACCAGCCCGGCAGGGAGGCCTCCATTCGGACCTTCATGTACCAGGCACAGCAGCACCTTAACAAGCACGGAAGAGGGTCGGAAAGCCACTCATGAAAACAAAAATGCTCATCAATGCGTTGGATCCTGAAGAGTTCCGGGTCGCCTTCATCAAAGACGGTATGATGGAAGGGTTCCAGATTGAGACCTCCACGGTGGAGCAGAAAGTGGGGAACGTCTACAAGGCGGCCGTCGAGCGCATCGAGTCCAGGCTTCAGGCTTGTTTTGTCAATTACGGCGGCGAGAAGAACGGTTTCCTCTCAGCAGGGGACATCCACCCCGAATATTTCCAGATCCCGATTTCGCCGCAGAGCCAGGCCATCCCTCCCATTGAGAAGGTAATCAAGAAAGGCCAGGAGCTCCTCGTGCAGGTGACCCGGGAGATGCCCGGACATAAAGGCCCCCAGTTGACCACCTACGTATCCTTTGCGGGAAGATACCTGGTCGTCACCCCGGGCCGCCTGATCAACGGGGTCTCCCGCAAGATCGAGAGCGATCAAGAGCGGCAGAGACTGAAAGAGATCATGGGGCAGTTGAAGCTCCCGGAGGAAGTGGGCTACATCGTCAGAACCGTGGCCGCGGGTCAGACCAAGAGGGAGCTTTCCAAAGACCTGAACCGTTTGCTCAGAATGTGGAAGACCATTCGAAGCAAGGTCGCCGAAAGCCCGCCCCTGTCGTTGATCCACAAAGAGCAGGACATCTGTTTCCGCACCCTCCGGGACTACTACAACAGCGATATCTCGGAAATTCTGGTCGACGACAAGGAGACGTATATCAAGATCAAGGAATACATGAAGATCGTCTCCCCCAGGGATCAGGAGGTCGTGAAACTCCACAAGGACAGGCGGCCCATTTTCGACCTCTACAACGTGGAGGAGCAGATCGAGAACATTTACAGCAACAAGGTGCCTCTCAAATCAGGAGGATCCATCGTCATCAACCCCACGGAAGCCCTCATTTCCATCGACGTCAACTCGGGCCGGGGTACGACGGGGAGCGACGCGGAGAGTATGATCTACAATACAAACCTCGAGGCTGCGCGGGAAATCGCCAGGCAGCTCCGCCTGAGAGACCTGGGAGGCTTGATCGTCGTCGACTTCATCGACATGAGGGAGGGGAAGCACATCCGGGAGGTGGAGAAAGCGTTCAGGGAGGAACTGAAAAACGACCGCGCCAAAATCGACACGGCCCGCATCTCCAAGTTCGGTCTCATGGAGCTCTCCCGCCAAAGGGTGAGACCGTCCATCGAAGCCAAGAGCTACCAGCTCTGCCAGGTGTGCAACGGAAAAGGCACGGTGATGTCCGTGGAATCGAGAGCGGTTTCTTTACTCCGCCGCATCCGGTTGAGCGTTACCAAGGGAGACGTGATCCGCGTGAACGGCACCCTTCCCATGGACGTGGCCGCCTATCTTCTGAACAGAAAGAGGAAGGAACTGGCCGACGTGGAGAACCGCTACGGGGTGAGCATTGTGCTTCAGGGAGATCCCGCCGTTCCTCCCGGTGGGGGCAAACTCGATTTCGCGAGAGGAGAGGAAGGATAGGCTTAGACCCCGAATGAGCGCGAGTCCGCCGGGTTGCCATGTTCAACAATGTCATCTACTTTATCATCGTTCTTCTCCTTTATAACCTCAGCTACCCGGGGAGCAGACCCGAGGGATCCTTGGCTCTCTCCATCGCTTTGTTTGCGCTTTCCTGGATGGTCTTCGCTCTGTACTGCAAGGTCTCGTTTCAGCGTATCCTGACGCGCTTTGCCGGAGAGGAGGAGGGAAAGCAGAGTCTGGCGGGTCTCTATCAAAATCTCGTCCTCCAACTGTCCATCCTGGCCATCCTGCTCTTTGCCTTTGACGTATGGCTGCTGCACCTGAAAACCTGGCTCCATGCCATTCCGGGCGTCGGCCGGTTGACCGCGGTCCACGGGCTTCTTGCCATGATGGTCTACATCGCTTATCTCATGACCATCTGGTTTTTCGCCCACCCCGTGTACGTGATCGCCTTCCGGACTCAGTTGACTCGGCGGTCTTTTGTCCTCTCCAATGTGAGACTCCATGTTCCTATCCTTTTTCCCTGGGTTTCCCTGTCGCTTTGTTTTGACCTCCTCCATCTCATCCCCTGGCCCCTGCTTCAGGCGTTCCTCAATGAATGGACGGGAGAGATGGCTTTCTTCTCCCTCTTCCTCCTGGTACTCATGATTTTTATGCCCCGGCTGATTCAATTCTGGTGGGGCTGCGAACCGTTTCCTGCCACGGAAAAGGCGCAGGCTTTGAGAGGTTTTCTGCGCGAAAAGGAGTTCAAGTATCGCCAGTTGCTGAAATGGCCCATCTTCGAAGGCCGGATGCTGACCGCCGGGATCATGGGGCTCATTGCCCGTTACCGCTATATCCTCATCACCGAATCCCTGGTGGACATCCTCTCCGTGGAGGAGCTCAAGGCCGTGCTCGCCCATGAAATGGGCCATGCCAAGTACCGGCACCTGCTCTTTTACCTTCTCTTTTTCGTGGGGTTCATGTTCCTGTCCTTCGGGCTCTTTGACATCTTTCTCTACTTTCTGGCGGCCCACCCAACCTTCGTCAATCTTGTGCAGGCGGAAGATGGTGAAGGGGCAAGCCTTTTCTACCTGCTCCTGTCCCTTCCCATCCTCCTGACCATGTTTGTGTACTTCCGTTACGTGATGGGTTTTTTCATGCGCCATTTTGAACGGCAGGCCGACCTTTACTCGGCCTTTTCCATGGGGAGCCCGCGACAGACCATCAGCTCCCTGGAGAAGATTGCGCTTCTCGGGGGGAAGATCCGGGACCTGCCCAGTTGGCACCACTTCAGCATCCGGGAAAGAGTGGACTATTTGTGGCGCACGACCACGGAACCCGGCCTCGCGAAGAAACAAAATCGGTTTGTGGCTTTCTCTTTCCTTGCCTACCTCATCCTCGTCGCGGGAATCGGCTATGCTGTCAACGTCGGTCCCCTCAAGGAAACCCTTCTCTATCGATGGACGGAGCAAGCCCTTCGCCGGCAGATTGAAACTCAGCCACGGAACCTTGAGCTTCATCAAAACCTGGCCATGGTGTATCATAAGCTGGGCAAGTTGAGGGAGGCCGTGAAAACCTATGAGCAGCTCATCAGGCTGGACCCGAATCAGTCCATGGCGCTCAACAATCTCGCATGGCTGCTGGCCACCGTGGAGGATGAAACCCTGTTGGACCCAAAGCGGGCCCTGGTCCTGGCCAAGCGAGCCGTGGCTCTTGAAAGGTCGGCCATGTATCTCGATACCCTGGCGGAGGCCTATTTCGTGAACGGCATGAGCCCGGAAGCCGTAGAGACCATCAAAGAAGCGATATCCGTTGCAAAAGACAATCGATCCTACTATGAAGGCCAACTCAGAAAATTCACTGCCCATGACTGAAAACGAAAACATTCACCATCTTCGCTTCGAAGACAAAGAGGTCATCCTCATCGGCACGGCCCACGTCTCCCAGGAGAGCGCGAAGCTCGTGGAAGAGGTCATCGAAGCGGAAAAGCCCGACACGGTCAGCGTCGAGCTGTGCAAGTCCAGGTACGACTCCCTGACCCAGAAATCCCGATGGCAGGACACGGACCTTCTGAAAGCCATCAAGGAGAAGAAGGCGTTTCTCCTCCTGTCCAACCTGATGCTGACGAGCTTTCAGAGAAGGCTGGGACGCAAGCTGGGCATCAAGCCGGGCGAGGAAATCCTTCGGGCCGTCCAGGCCGCGGAAAAGGCGGGCTCAGCGGTTCACCTGGCGGACAGGGACATCCGCACCACCCTGTCCAGAACCTGGCGCCTGATGAAAATATGGACCAAGGTGAAGCTTTTCTCCCAGCTCATCAGTTCCCTGTGGGAGATGGAAGACATCACCGCAGAGCAGATCGAGGAGATGAAGAAAAAGGATGTGCTGGACAGCCTTCTTTCAGAGATCGGGGCGACCCTTCCCGAAGTGAGACGCATCCTCATCGATGAGAGAGACCAGTACCTCGCGTTCAAGATCAGAACTGCACCGGGCAGGAAGATCGTCGCAGTGGTCGGAGCCGGGCACGTGCCGGGAATTCACGCCTACTGGTCGGAGCCCGTGGACATCGAATCGCTGGATCAAATGCCTCCCAAGGGGCGTCTGCTCGGGGTGTTGAAGTGGGTTATTCCGGCCGGGATCATGGGGTTGTTCGTCGCCGGCTTTTTGGGCTCCGGGTCGGAGGCCGCCACAGACATGGTCACCTGGTGGATTCTGACGAATGCGGCCCTTGCGGCTCTTGGTGCTGCCGCGGCGTTCGGCCATCCTTTGACCATCTTGTCCGCAGGCGCCGCTGCTCCGCTCACGTCCCTCAATCCAATGATGGCGGCGGGGTGGGTGGCCGGTCTGGTGGAAGCCTTTGTTTCACGGCCCAAGGTGCGGGATTTCGAGAGCCTTCTCGACGACATCACGTCTTTCAAGGGGTTCTGGCGAAACAAAATCACGCGGATCCTCATGGTGGTCGTGTTCACCAACCTGGGAAGTTCCCTGGGAACTTTCATAGCCATTCCCCTGATGCTGAAAGTGCTGACGTAAAGAGCAGGGAGCACGGAGCAGCCGTCTTCGCCTCCGGCTACGCCGCGCCAGGGAGGAGCACGGAGCAAAGAGCACGGAGCAGGGAGCAGGGAGCAGGGAGCAGGGAGCAAAAAACATCGAGTAGAGCATCGCGGTTGGTTTCCACCCTGTACCGTCATCGCGAGGCGCGAAGCGCCGTGGCAATCCAGTGCAGCGCACTGTCCCGAGCGTAGCGAGGGATCTCCGAACGGCGCGAAAAGATCCTTCGATCCGCCCTCGGCGGCCTCAGGGAAATCCCCCCTCACCCCCCTTTAGTAAAGGGGGGTTGGGGGGGGATTCAAAGAGCTTCGCGGAGTTTACCCAGAGCGAAGTCCAAGGCCTCCTGTAGGAGCAAGCTCCTGCTTGCGGTAGGATCGCTTTGTGGGGAAAACCCTTCATCCTGAAGATCTAAGTCATTTCGAGTACCTATATGTAAAATGCTCAACAGCGGCCTCTCCTGATGAAGGAAAAACCCTTCATTCCAGCCCGTTCCCCCTAACCACACAATCCTATAAGCGACAATGATTTCGATAAGATGGCTTTTCTGGCACATCCTTTGCGAAAAAATATTCGGATTTGCGATGTTTTTAGCAAAGCGAAACCGAGCAGGGTTGGGCTATGAAGACGGCGTGGTTGATTCTGTTTGTGATTTTCTGGGCCTTTGGGCCGGAAGCCGGGGCGTGGGCGGATAAATCCTATGTGACAGACTCTTTCGAAATAACTCTTCGCACAGGCCCCAGCACGGGAAACAAGATCGTAGGCATGCTCACTTCAGGTCAACCCGTGGAGATCATCAGAACAGAGGGGGAATGGAGTCTCGTTCGAGTCATGAACGATGAAAAAGAGGGTTGGGTTGTCAGCCGGTATCTCATAAACAGGTTACCGTGGGAAATCCAGGCCAAAGAGCTTGAGGAAAAAGTGGCCGCATTGAGGGCGAAACTGGGCCAAACAGAGAAAGACCTTGGTGCCATGTCCCATCAGAGTCAGGATCTTGCAGCACAGCTCAAGCGCAAAACCCAGGACCTCGACCGGCTGCACAAGGAACATTCGGATCTGCAGAAGGGAGCTGAAGGGTATCTGAGGTTAAAGGCCCTGCACGAGGAGAGCGAAAAAAATCTGGCGGCGGCGAGGAATGAACTTCTCACGGTAGCCGGCGAGAATGAAAGGATGAGATCCTCGCAACTGAACACCTGGTTTTTGAACGGCGCTCTCGTGATTCTGTGCGGGCTGTTGATCGGCACGCTGATAGGCAGGCAGCAAAAGAAACGCAAATCATCTTTCGCATGAGACATGTGGAGGCGGAACTTGTCACCTTTTGCTCATACCAAAAGAGGGCGACAGCTTGACCGGAGAGTCCCATGGGTTTTTCACCTGCTCATCCTTTTTGTATTTTTCTGCCAGGCATGGTGTTCCGTCGCAGGCTCCCAGGAGACTCCTTCGGACCAGGACGATTCCGCCGGGATGGAGCGCGGATTCTTCGTGGCCAAGAAAGACGTAGAGAATATCCAGGACCGGGTGTTCAGGGAAAGAATGCGGAGATTTCTTGCAGAGAACGGGGTCATCACAAGGAACATGAGGGGTTCGATCTATTACTATGTTGCCGCGGAACCCATCGATCGAATCACTGATCCGGAATGGAAGGAACGGGTCAGGAGATTTGTGACCGATCCTTTGCAGGAAGCTTCCGCGAAAACGGAATCCGAAGCTTACGAGATTCAGCCCGGGGACACCCTGTGGGAGGTGGCGACAGAACACGGCATGTCGGTGGGCGAGATCCTGCATCTCAACAACCTGGCTCCGGATCAGCCCATCTATCCCGGACAGAAAATTTTCGTGCGACCGAAATAGCCCCTCAATACCCGGCCAGCCACTGCGCAAAAATGGGATCAACCACGCGCCACAGGTCGTTGTGCTTTTCAATCATGTCAAGCTCCACCAGCTTCTTCTGGGCGTACTGGACCCCTCCCACCGTGAGCTTGTGCCGGGCAATGTAATCGCTGGACAGGATCTGCGGACTAGGGGACGTGGCAAGGGCGCGAAGGAGGGCTATCTGTGTCCCCGTGAGTCCCTGGACCATGGCCTCGTAAGCGTATCTTTCCGAGGAAAGGAGCCTTTCAAAGGCGGCGTCCACATCTTCGGCTTTGACGACCTTCCCGGACAGGTCGAAGACATGGTATGCCAGGGCCTGGGCATAGTAGGGGTATTGGAGTGTCCTCTGCGAAATCGTTTCAGCGACGCTCTTCGGGCATCTTTTCCCCTCTTTTCCAAAGCGTTCCATCAAGAAAGAAACCAATTCGTGGTGCGGCAGGGGCTTTATAGGATACATGATCGCGCTTTGATAGAAGGGTCTGCTTCTCTGGTTGAAAATGTCCAAAAGCACCCTGCGGCGGCTGCCCACGAAGAAATAGGATCCCTTTTGGTGCTGGATGTGCTTTCTGAATATCCCTTCGACGGAGGCTTCCTTCAGCTCGGTGACTTCCTGGAATTCATCCAGGACGAAATGCACCTTTGAGTGCTCCTTTTGAATAAAGAGCGCCACTTCCTCGAGAACCTTGTCCAGCAGCTCTGTACCTGGAATGTTGGCGGAAAAGGGCTCCACGCTCAGGGTGAACCCGTTTTCAGGGGAGGGCTTGAGGACAGGACGAAAGGTTGTAAACGTCTTGAGAAATCTCGCCCCTTTCTGAAGCAAGGACTCCCTTGTGTGAAGAATCGCGTAAACGCCTTTCGCAATGCGCTCCGCCACTTCGTTGACGCTTGTGACCATAAACAGGTCCGTGTAAAAGGTGAGGAAACCCTTTTTTTCGATTTCGGCTTGCACCTTTTTGACCAGAGAGGTTTTCCCATACCGGCGGGGGGAGAATATAACCACGTTGGCCTGGTTCGCGGCATGCCGGCTCAGGTCGCTGATTTCCTCATCGCGATTGCAAAAGGGGGAATCGGGGGCTATGACGCGCATGGTGAAAGGATTCGCCATTGTAGCTCCGTTCATCAAACTGAATTATTGAAAAGCAATAATTGATTTTGATGAAAATGTCAAGAGAAAGGGAATCACGAAAGCACACAAACCTGCCCACGAGCCGGAGATACCTCAGCAAGGTCACCGACACCGAAGCAATCCGGTTGATTGACAACCTCTATTTCTGAGTCAGGGAAGGGTGAGGCCCCGAAAGCCTCACCCAAATCCTGCCTGGGCCATCTTAATCTCTCAGGATCTTGAGTTCGCCCCGAACCTGGCCCAGAGAGCAGATATCTGCAATTAAAGGCCAGTGCTTATCTGTTGGAGGTATCTCAGGTTTCGGGGTGTCGGAAAAGCATGTGATATGCAGCGGATCGGTGCAAGCAAACCCAAGTGCGGATCGTCAACTTATCGCAGGCTTCCTAGACGCTGTGCCCGCCCTACCAGGATGAGGCGCTAGGCGCAAAGCCCCTAAGAGAGTTGTACCGTGCCTGAGGCCAGCGTCCACAGACCGAGGCCAAGGAAGGAGGCAGCCGCGATCCACCGTATGAGCTTCATGTTTATTCGGTGGGCTAGAGCTTCCCCGACCCACACCGCTGGCGCATTCGCGATTAACATGCCCAACGTCGTGCCCATGACCACAGCGATGAGCACCTCGTAGCGCGCTGCAAGCGCCACAGTAGCAAGCTGTGTCTTATCACCCATTTCAACAAAGAAGAAGGCAATCAGGGTGGTGACAAAAGCGCCTCTACCGCGCAGTTTTTGATTTTGATCAAGGGTGTCCGGTTTCAGAGCCCACAACCCAAAGGCGAAAAACGAAAGAGCTATAATCCACTTTAGGAGCTCAGGAGAGACTAGGCTCGCCAACCAAGCCCCGACATAACCTGCGAAGGTGTGGTTGGCAAGAGTGGCGCCAAAGATTCCTGCTAATATAGCGTACTTACTCTTGAGCTTGGCAGCGAGCACGAATGAAAGGAGTTGAGTTTTGTCTCCGATCTCCGCGAGCGCAACGATTCCAGTTGACATAAACAGAGCTTCCATAATTGATCCTCAGAATCTGCTTTTATCAAGAAAATAGTGGAATGTATAGACTGTGACGGGCGGCGTCAAGGCAATTTGCACGGGTCTTCAAAAACAGGCGAGTCGAATCGATTTTTAGTTTCTAGACAAAAAATGCACGCTCATGTAGAGTTTGCGCCTGGAAAAGGGACTTCACATTTGCTCCTCGTTATCTTCATCAAGTCCTGGCTTTGCCGGTGCTGTGTCTTGGCGCTTACGACTTATCGGGGTACTTTGAAATGAACTCACCTGCCAAACCCGCCAACGGAATACCCGGCAGCATCTGGGCGCTCGGCTTCGTCAGCCTGCTAATGGATGTCTCCTCCGAACTGATCCACAGCCTCCTGCCGGTATTCATGTTTACCGCGCTGGGTATGGGCGTTTTCACCATCGGCCTGATCGAGGGCACGGCTGAGGCGACGGCGCTGATCGTGAAGATTTTCTCCGGAGCGCTCTCAGATTACTGGGGTAAGCGCAAGCCTCTGGCGGTGATGGGTTACGGCTTGGGGGCTGCTTCCAAGCCCCTCTTCGCCCTTGCCACCGGCACGGGTCTGGTGGTTGCCGCCCGACTGACCGACCGCGTCGGCAAAGGCATTCGGGGTGCACCGCGCGATGCGCTGGTGGCCGACATCGCACCGCTGGAACTGCGCGGCACGGCCTTCGGCTTGCGCCAGTCACTTGATACCGTTGGGGCCTTCCTCGGGCCGTTGCTTGCAATGGGCCTGATGTTGCTCTGGGCAAACGATTTCCGCAAAGTGTTCTGGATCGCGACAATTCCTGCTTTTCTCTCTGTGGCGGTGCTGGTCTTCGGCGTGCAGGAACCCGAGCGGAGATTGGACGGCAAGTCGGTCAATCCTATCCGCCGGGAGAACCTGCGCCGACTGCCCTCTGCGTACTGGTGGGTGGTGGGCATCGGGGCGGTGTTCACTCTGTCGCGCTTTTCTGAAGCCTTCCTGGTGCTGCGCGCCCAGGAGGGGGGCCTGCCACTGGCCTTAACGCCGTTGGTCCTGATCGCTATGAATGCGATCTATTCCGTCAGCGCCTATCCTTTCGGCAAGCTGTCGGATTCGATGAACCACTCCAGACTGCTTGCCTGGGGCTTGGCGTTGCTCATCAGTGCGGATGCGGCCTTGGCCTGCGGAAACCAGGGCGTCTGGGTTTGGGGCGGCATTGCCTTGTGGGGCTTGCACATGGGCATGACACAGGGACTGCTCGCCAGGATGGTGGCCGACACGGTACCCGCCGATCTGCGCGGCACGGCCTACGGCTTTTTCAATCTTGTAAGCGGACTCGCAATGCTGTTCGCCAGTGCGCTCGCGGGGTTCTTGTGGGACCGCCTTGGAGCCTCGTTCACTTTTCTCGCCGGTGGCGCCTTCAGTGCCTTGGCCTTGGCCGCTATCATCTTACGAAAGCTTTGGCCGTAAACACTTATGGCGACCCAGTCCCCGACAATATATCTCGTGCGCTGCCAAAGCAACGATTACCAAGCGTAACATGCCAAGAACACAAACTGAAGACTAACCCCCAAGATGGTCAAATCCCGCCATGGGCGGGATTCTCCCGTTTACTGATTCAAATCGCCTGGCCCAGAGAGCAGATATCCCAACTTCCACCTGCCGACGGTAGTGTCTGTTCTTATGAATCCGATACAAGAAATTGAAAAACTGAAGGGCGTCCCTCTGCACTCGCAGAAAATCGTCAACTTATCGCAGGCTTATTGGACGCAGGATATTCTCATCTGGTCAGGCGATATCACCGTTCTGATTAGGAGCGGGCAATAGAACTGAAATGGCCACGATGTCCCTGTACGGAAAGCAAAATACCGCATCCGCTCCACAATCCGTATCGTTAGTCTGAAGAAGAAAAACCGTGTTTCCAGCGCCACCGCGCAGACGATTAGTAAAAGCAATCGGTAATCGCTGCTTATCAGCGGCGGCCTTTTATTAGGCCGTCCGCTGGATCGAAATGTTGGCACTATACATGAAAATCGCCGGCCGCTTCGGGCTGGTAAAGAACTTCCTCGATCATTATCCGGCGTAGGCCGGCCGGAACCGGCCATTCAACGACATCTCCTTTAGCGTACCCCAGAATCGCTGTGCCAACGGGGGCGAGGACCGAGATGGCCCCTACGTCGATGTTCGCATCTCTGGGAAATACCAAAATACAGGTCATTTTCTCAGAAGTGTCTAAGTCGCGAAGAACGACCTTTGAGTTCATGGTCACTACGTCGGCAGGGACGCCTTCAGGCGACACGACTTCCGCCCTCTCCAGTTCTGCTGCCAGGGACTCCAAGTCCTTCCTGTCATGTCCGCCGTACTCCTCAGCCACCTCGATTAGTTCCTCGAGTCGCACTTTGTCAAATTCAGTGATGTATATCTTTCTCTCGGTCATAATATCCTCCCGCAGAGTGCTAAGGGGGTTGCCTCTTGCCATCCGGTTTCTTTCCCGGCGCTTCGCGCGGTTCCATAAAGGATTATACGGATCCGCATAGGACCTCTCCGGAGGCGTCCTCTTCACAGTCAATTCTGCAAACCTCAGCCGGTTTGCAGATGCGCCCCTATTTTACTCTGCGATTCATCAATTTGGAAGGCCCAAGGACGCAAGTAAACGTCGAATGCACCGGATCCAGAAATCAGCCGGGTGTTGATTCCGGTTCCAAATCCATGCAATTTTACGGAGAATCAGCAGGCCTTGATTTCCCAAATAAATCTTGAGTTTCAGACTTCGATCCAGATGGTCAAATCCCGCCATGAGCGGGATTCTCCCGTCTACTGCTTCAAATCGCCTGGCCCGGAGAGCAGATATCCCAACTTCCACCTGCTGACGGTAGTGTCTGTTCTTATGAATCCGATACAAGAAATTGAAAAACTGAAGGGCGTCCTTCTGCACTCCATGATGTATGGACCTTGTCTCGACGGTTCGATTTTGATGGAACCAAGCTCGCCGAAGCCATTCGTCTAACCTTTGAACATCGGGACACGGTTCTGCCTTCGGCAATAGAGGCATTTACAGAAACATTCATAACAGCCTTACGTTCGCTCGAAAGCGTTCGCCCTGTCGCCGACGCGCCAAAGCCGCTAAGGCGACGGCGCGAGGTATCGAAGGGTGAACGCGACTTTTTACCGTGAAAATACGCTTTGCCTTGCCGGACGAAGGGCAGGTCGAAGATCCCGGCGACGGGGCGCCCCCGCCTGCCAGATCGGCACGGTGGCCGACCCTACATTTTCATGCGCGGGGGCGGCCAATACGTCGGCCATGAGCGTTTACGAACGCATCAACTTTGATGAACTCGCAAAAAGCCTGCTCTGGCGTTTCCGTTCATGGTTCCATACCCATCGACATGTCAGGACAAGCTCTCACCGCGAAAGGAAAATCAGGCAGTTGTCCGTGCTGCGAAGCGTTCACCCTGATGGATAGAAGGGTGATTTTTGTCCGAATCACTTGCGCCAGTATTCGGGCATGAGGAGCACGATGACCGTGTAGATCTCGAGGCGCCCGAGGAGCATGCAGAAGATGAGAACCCATTTCCCGAGGAAAGGGACGTGAAGGTAGTTCTGCACGGGGCCGACGGATCCGAGACCCGGGCCGACGTTGAAGATGCAGGCGGCCACCGAGGAAAAGGCCGAGATGACGTCCAGGCCCAGGGCGGCCATGATCAGGGCGGCGATCACGAAAATTCCCAGGTAAAGAATAAAGAAACCCCAGATACTGCTCAGGATTTCTCCGGGAACCGCTTTGCCCCCCAGCTTGACCGTGGTCACGGCATGGGGATGAATAATCCGGAAGATCTCCTGGTAGGCATGTTTGGCAAGAAGCATGATCCGCATGGTTTTCATGCCCCCGCCCGTGGACCCCGCCATCCCGCCGAGAAACATGCAAAGGATCAGAAGATTGCGAGACAAGGAAGGCCACTGGTCGTAATCCGCCGTGACGAATCCCGTGGTCGTGATGATGGAACTGACCTGGAATGCGGCGTAGCGAAAGGCCGCTGTCAGTGAGTCATAGACATTTCCATAGATGTCATAGGTGACGAGGACGATGAATATCCCGACCAGGGAAAGGAACAGGCGGCATTCAGGGTCCTTGCCGAAAATGGTCCCTTCTCCTCTGAGAAGCCGGTAGTGAAGGGAGAAGTTGATCCCGGCAAGGAGCATGAAAACAATGATGACCGCGTCGAAATAGGGACTGTTGTAGTGGGCGATGCTCATGTTCTTGGGGGAAAACCCGCCCGTGGGCATGGTGCAGAAGGTGTGGCAGACCGCGTCAAAGAGGGGCATGCCGCCGGCAAGGAGCAGGATGATCTGGAGAGCGGTGATCAGGATGTACACGTTCCAGAGCGTTTTTGCCGTGTCGGAAATCCTCGGCTTGAGCTTGTCCACAACGGGACTCGGGATCTCCGCCTTGTAGAGCTGCATCCCGCCGATGCCCAGGAAGGGAAGGATGGCGATGGAAAGGACAATGATGCCCATGCCCCCGAGCCATTGGGTAATGCTTCTCCAGAGGAGGATGGAGGGAGGAATTTTTTCAATGTCTTTCAGGATGGAAGCCCCGGTGGTGGTGAAACCGGAAAGGGATTCGAAGTAGGCATCCGTAAAGTGAGGAATGGAATCGGAAAGGAGAAAAGGAATGGCTCCTACAGCGCCCGCGGCCAGCCATCCGAAGGTGACGATGGCCACACCGTCGCGGTGACTGAGATACGTGGCCTCTTCCCTGCGGGCAATGACGAACGTAAGCAGACCTGCGCTGCAGGTAAAAGCCATGGAGTAGCCGAGGGCCCAGGCGCTGCCGTCCTTGTAAAGCAAGGAAACAAGCACGGGAACAGCCATGGAGAGTCCCAGGAAGAACACAAGAAGCCCGATGAGGCGAAAGACACGTCGGAAGTGCATCAGAAGTAATCCAGCTTCACCGTGAGGAGCTTTTCGAGTTTCGGCAACACTTTTTGCACCGTGAGAATGATGAGCCGATCCTTGGCTTTGATCACACTGTCTCCACGGGGAATGATAATTTCATCGCCCCGCACGATCGCGCCGACCAGTGCCCCTTTTGGAAATTTCACCTTGGCCAGGGGAATGTTGACAATATCGGACGTCTCAAGGGCCTCGGCTTCTATCGCTTCGGCGTGCTCACCTTTCAGGGGTGCCACGGAAATAATCCTGCCTCGCCGGATGTACTGCAAAATAGCGCGGATGGCGGAAAGCCTCGAGCTGACCACCGTGTCGATCCCAATGGCAGAAACCAGGGGAATGTAGCTCAACTTGTTGATCCGGGTGATGGTCTTTTTGGCGCCCAGGCCTTTTGCCAGGAGAGAAATGAGCACATTGTTCTCTTCATCGCCCGTGACGGCGACCATGAAGTCCACATCTCCGATGTTTTCTTCCTGCAAGAGATCCTTGTCCGTTCCGTCACCGTGGATGACGATCACCTTCTCGAGTTTCTCGGCCAGGGCCGCGCACTTGTGGGCGTCGCGGTCAATGATCTTCACATTCATTTTTTCCCGGTCCAGGGCTAAGGCCAGGGCGCTGCCCGTCTCTCCGGCTCCGACGATGATGACCCTTCTCCCTTCATGGTTCTCGAAATTGAAGAAACCGAACTGGGAAGGCATTTCGTCGGCTCTTACGACCAGATAGACGAGGTCGTTGGACCGGATGGTGTCTTCACCGTGAGGAATAAACACCTGTTCCCCACGAACAATCGCGCCAACCAGAACCTTTCCCTCCATGCCCTTGAAGGAGAGGAGCTGACGCCCTGCAAAGGGCGAATCAGGTTTGATCGTGATGCCGATCAGCTTGACCCGCCCCTCCACGAAATCCAATACGTCCGAGGCGCCGGGCACCATCATGAGGTTCCGGATGGTCTCCACCATCACCGATTCGGGATTGATGATCTGATCCACGCCCAGAAGATCCTGGCTGAAGAGTTCTTTTTCCTTGAGGTACTCGCGGCTGCGGACCCTGGCCACCTTGAGAATGTAAGGGTTGAGGTTTCTTGCCAGGAGACAGGCAATGAGATTGACCTCGTCACTGTCCGTGGCGGCCACCAGCATGTCCGCTTCTTTGATGCCCGAGGTTCTAAGCATCTCCGGGCTCGTGCCGGAGCCTAAAAGGGCCTGGACGTCGAGGTTCTCGGTGATCCGCCTGATCTTTTCAGGGTCTTTGTCGATGAGAAAGACGTCCTGGTTTTCCTCGGAAAGTTTTTGGGCGATGTGGTAACCCACTTCGCCTGCGCCCACAATGATAATCTTCACGAATCAACCCCCAACGCATGCCCGGTAACGATGAGATTTCTCGCTATGCTCGAAATGACATGCCCGGAGCGTTGTCTCAGAAGGCTGGACCAATCCCCCAAACGGCCCGATATGAAATTTGATGAACTCGTAAAAAGTCCCCCACGCCGTCACTCCCGCGAAGCCTGTCCCCGAAGGTGGCAGTCGGGGAGCGGGAGTCCAGAAGTGTTTGAAGAGACCGGATTCCCGCCTGCGCAGGAATGACAACAAAGAGCGTTTTTCGACTTCTTAGGAAGCCGTCAAATCTGCCTTGGCAGATTTCATGCCGGACCTTTCTAGCCGAGAAAGGAGGAAAAGTCAACCGGCCCCTCGATGGGCGTGAAGGTCAGGTTTCCGGGAGCAGGGAAGGCCTTCCCTGCCAGGCCCTGGCCCGTCCCGCCCAGTAGCCTGCTGGTAGCGTGTCTCGAAAGTTCTGTTCTCAAAAAGAGCAAATTGAAATCCCGGAATTTAGATTCTCCTTTGACCCACTTCCCTGAGACACCAAAAATCCGAAATTCGAAGCACGAAATCCGAAACAATAACGAAACGACAATGTTCAAAATTCAAAACAAACCAGCATTGACGGTTTTGTAAAAAGTCCGAAGACCCTGTTTTTCGTCATTCCCCGGTCTGACCGGGGAATCCAGGAAATTCAAGGGATTCTGGACCCCGGCTTCCGCCGGGGTGACGAGTCGGAAGACTTTTTACGAAGTCGTCAGTATTGAAATCTTGCTTCTTTCTTTTTGGTCATTCGTATTTGTTTCTTTTGAGCTTGTTTCGAATTTCGGATTTCGATATTCGGATTTTAAAAATTCGCATCCTTCTGAATTGCCTATAAATGGCACACAATTTCTGAGACATGATGCCAGGTCGGATAGATCGGTTTGAGGCGGAGCTTCGCCCAATTCCCCTAACCAAAGGGCGGGTTTTTGTTGGACAAGGGTCAGGCAGGATGGTAAGGTGGGCCGCCAAAGGGATTCATCAAGAAATTCAAACCAAATCGCGTACCTATGATTCGACAAATCGATTTTTCCGAGAACGGTGAAAAGCTCGTCCGCTATATCGATCAGTTTTCGAAGGCGACGGTTCTTGTTCTCGGTGACATTATCATGGACGAGTACATCTGGGGCGATGTGTCGCGCATTTCTCCCGAGGCGCCTGTCCCCGTAGTCGATGTGCGGCAGGAGACCAAAATGCTCGGCGGTGCCGCCAACGTGGTGAACAATATCACCTCCCTGGGGGGTCGGGCCATTCTCTGCGGCGTCGTCGGAAGGGATCGGACCGGCGCGGAGATTATTGAGAGGATCGCGAACCTGAATCTGCCCACGGAGGGCATCCTCAGAGTTTCCAACAGGCCGACCACGATCAAGACGAGAATCATTGCACAGAGCCAGCAGGTGGTTCGCTTTGATCGGGAAAGTCGAAAGACGGTCGACAAAAAAGACGTGACTAGGCTTCTCTCTTTCATCCAGGGAGTGACAGACCCCATTCATGCCATTGTGGTCTCGGACTATGACAAGGGGGTGATCACCGCGGAACTCATGGAGGGACTCACGAAGTGGCGCCGGCGTTCGGGTGTCATTCTGGGCGTGGATCCCAAACCGAAGCATTTTGACTACTATCGCGGCATCGATGTGATCACGCCGAACCATGATGAAGCAGGCGCGGTCAGCGGGATTCAGATTGTGGATCAGGAAAGCCTGGTCCGGGCAGGCACCCGGATCATCGAGAACCTGGAATGCCGGTCCGTTCTCATCACCCAGGGCAAAGGAGGGATGACCCTTTTCGAAAGGGGGGGGGAGATCACGCACATTCCCACGGTCGCTCGGAAGGTGTTTGATGTGACCGGGGCAGGGGACACGGTCATCAGTGCCTTTTGCCTGGGCCTCGCCGCAGGGATGAACCTGAAATCAGCGGCAACGATTTCCAACTTCGCTGCCGGAATCGTGGTCGGAGAGGTAGGCACCTCCACGGTGAAGGCCGAGGAGCTCAAGCAGGTGGTTCGCGAACGTCTGGGCAAGCGTCGCTAGACTCCAGGACGGGTTGACCATGAGCAGTCCTAGAGAAGCGGATGAGGTCAAGCTGATCTGCAGCATCTTCTCACCTCAAGAAAAACTCGTCGAAACAGCCATCGGCAGGGTGGAGGAGATTTTCGGTCCCCTGGACTGGAGGAGTTCTCTCGTCCTCTTCGACCGCACCAGATACTACGAAAAAGAGATGGGCTGGCCCCTGCACCGCCGGTTCGTCTCCTTCAGGAACCTGATCAAACCCGAGGCTCTTGTGGAGGTGAAGCTGAGGACGAATGAGTTGGAGAAGACGTTCGCCCGGGAGGGAAAAAGGGCCGTCAACATCGATCCGGGATACATCGGCCTGGAAAGGCTGGTGCTCGCCACGGGCAAGAACTATACGCACCGCATCTACCTGGCGAAAGGCATTTATGCCGACTTGACCCTCGTTTTTCACAAGGGCGGCTTCAGGCCCCTTCAGTGGACCTATCGGGATTACGCGGATGAGGGGCTGATCGCTCAGTTCAATGAAATCCGCGCAAGATACAAGGAACAGCTTTGGATGAAAGGGGTTGCAGAACATTGATCAAGAGCATGACAGGCTATGGCCGGGGGGAGAACCCGGTTGGCGGGAAAAGGTACGTCGCGGAGATCAAGACGGTCAACAACCGTTACAGGGACGTGGTTTTCAGGACCCCCAAAGGTCTTCAGGGCATCGAGGACGATTTGAGAGCCCTCGTGTCGGAGAGGATCAAAAGGGGCAGGGTGGAGATTTCTTTGCAGATGATCAAAGAGGGTGAGGGGACCGAATACGAGCTCGAACTCAATATGCCCCTGGTCCAGTCGTACCTGCGCCTGTTCGGCCGGCTCAGCGAAGAATGCGGGCTCAACGAGAAAGTCAGACCGGACGATCTTTGCCAGATGAAGGATGTTATTGTCTACAAGACGGAGGAAGTGGACATCGATCAGGCAAAAGCGGCCTTTCGTGGGGCCGTTGAAGCGGCCCTGGATTCCTGTGACCTCATGCGGTCAAAGGAAGGTGAGGCGATCGAGCAGGATTTCGTGAAACGCCTCGGGTTGATCGAGGACACGGTTCGGGAAATCAAAGACAGATCGCCCCTGGTGGTGCAGGAATACCAGAAAAGGCTCCGCCAGAGGATCGAGCAGATGCTCCAGGGCGTGGAAATGGATGAGGGCCGGCTCGCCCAGGAGGTGGCCCTTTATGCGGACCGGTCCGACATCACGGAGGAAGTGGTCCGTGCCCGGAGCCATCTGGACCAGTTCCGGGTGATCATGTCCCAGGACGATGCGGTGGGTCGAAAACTGGAATTCCTCCTCCAGGAATTGCATCGGGAAATAAACACCATCAGCGCGAAATCATCGGATTCTTTCATTTCGGTCAGGACCGTGGAGCTCAAAGCGGAACTGGAGAAACTGCGGGAGCAGGTTCAGAACGTCGAGTGAAATCTGCTTTAGCGTACAAATTCTTCGCAGGTCGTGGCCGGGTTTGGTGTTGCCGACCCATGGGAAGGTCTCTTCAGAGCGGCAACCACTTTTACGGAGGCTTAAACCGGCGCCGAAAAGTCAGTGTGTCCTGTCGGTAGGTGCAGAAGATCGCGGCTCCGTTTGGCGCGAAGCGGTGCGCCTACTCTGCGGATGACTTCAATACCCAGGAGGCGTTAAAACCGATGAGTCTGTTGCCGGTTGCAGCGCTCATCAGAGACCTCCCCATGGGTCGACTTTGGCGAAGTTTGCGGCCTTAACGTGTATTGTCGGATTTGATGGGGAGAGGGAAGAGGAATATGAATGCGAAGCTGATCAACATCGGGTTTGGAAATTCGGTGATCTCCAGGAGAGTGGTGGCTATCATCTCGCCGAACGCAGCACCCATCAAACGCCTGCGCGACGAAGCCCGGGAAGATAAAAGGCTCATTGATGCCACCCAGGGGAGGAAAACGCGCTCCGTGATCATCACAGACAGCAATCATGTGATTCTTTCCGCCATCCAGTCTGAAACGATCGCCCAGAGATTCAGCCCTGACTGCAAAATCAGCAAGGAAGACCTCGAAGAATGAGCGTGGCCGGTTCCATTTTTGTCATCTCAGGTCCCTCCGGTGTGGGAAAATCAACCATCATCAACCATGTGAGAGAGAGTGTCTCCATGGTCGGGTACAGCGTTTCCCACACCAGCAGGAAGCCGAGGGGTGCCGAGGTGGACGGGGTGGATTATCACTTCGTGGACAGGGACACGTTTTCGAGGATGATCGAAAACGGGGAGTTTGTGGAATGGGCCGAGGTCTACCGGGACTACTACGGCACTTCCGTCTCCGGCATCGAGGGTCCGAGATTACAGGGTTTGGATGTCCTGATGGATGTGGACGTCCAAGGAGCAAGGAACATCAAGTCCCGCTTTGAGGAAAGCGTTCTCATCTACATCCTGCCGCCGTCCATGGAGGAGTTGGAGAAGCGGCTGAAAATTCGGGGCACGGACAGCGAAGAAGCCGTGCGGGGTCGACTGGGAAAGGCGTTAAAGGAAATCGAGAACTGCCTTTGGTACGACTATCTCATCTTCAATGATGAATTGATGCGCGCCGTGGAGGAGGTGAAGTCCGTGATCCTTGCGGAACGATGTCGCCGTTCCCGCCGCCTCCCCAGGGTCCAGGAGGCATTCGGATTTTTCACCGCAGAGAACGCAAAGAACGCAGAGGAATAATTGCAAAAAAAAGAAAAAAACTAAATTTCTCTGCGATCTCGGCGGTCTCTGCGGTGAATCATTTCTTGGGGGCTTATTATCGGAGACGACCGCAAAAAACAACCTCTCGTGATTCCGGGTTTCCACGCGGTCAGGGAAAGCCTGCTCAAACCGCAAAAGCAGGTTCATGAAATCTGGATTGAAGAGGGCAAGAAAGGGTCTCGCACGGATGAACTGCTTCACCTCGCAAAGGCGCGAGGCGTGCTCGCCCTCTACAAGAACCGCGAGGACATAGAAAGGCTCGTGCCCGGCATCACCCACCAGGGCATCGTGGCCCTTGCCCCCGGGTTTTCCTATGTGGACCTGGAAGACCTCGTGGCCCGCTCTTCGGTTGACCCCGGCTTCCGCGTGGTTCTTGCCGCCGATCACATCACGGACGAAGGAAATCTTGGAGCCCTGATCAGGACCGCAGCTTTTTTTGGGGTCCAGGGGTTGATCCTGCCCAGGGATCGCTCCGCACAAGTGACAGGAAAACTTCTGAAGCGAACCTCCGGCGCTTATCTGCACCTTCCGGTAGCCCAGGTGGTCAACCTGGGACGGGCACTCGACACCTTGCGAGATAGAGGATTCTGGATCGTGGGGGCTGCAGGGGAAGGTTCGGTCTCGATCTATGAGTTTGACTGGAACAGGGACACCGTCCTGATCCTGGGAAGCGAGAGCAAGGGGTTGAGCCGATCAATGAGAGACCGTTGCGATGAACTCGTGAGAATCCCGGGCAAGGGTACGGTAGAGTCTCTGAACGTCTCGGTTGCCGGCGGAATCATCCTTGCCGAAATGGCGCGCCGGCGTCTAAAGGAAAAGCCTTGAGGGCCCCTGTAACCAGGAGCGCTTTCACGACGGCGCACAGGGGGAGTCCCACCACGTTGGTGTAGGAACCTGAGATGCTTTCCACCATGAAGGCCCCCAGGCCCTGAACAGCATAACTGCCCGCCTTGCCGTAGGGTTCTCCGGAAGCCACATACCTCCTGACTTCCTCTTCCGTGATCTCCTTCATGGTGACACGGGTGACGACTGCTTGGGTGTGAGCCGATCGACCGGATGGGTCTATGAGACAGAAGCCAGTGATGACCCGGTGTTCCTTCCCGCTCAACCGAAGGAGCATGGAGGATGCTTCCTCTCCGCTTTCCGGCTTGCCGAGCACGGCATCTTCCAGGACGACCACCGTGTCGGCTCCCAGGACCCAGTTTCCCTTGGACCTGTTGAAAACCCTGCTCGCCTTTTTCTCGGCCAGCACACACACGGAATGCTCCGGATCCCCTTCGGAAAAGTTTTCCTCGACCGCACTTGAAAAAGAGCGAAAGGGCAAACCGATCTGTCGCAGCAGTGTTTTGCGGCGAGGAGAAGAGGAGGCAAGAAAAAGGGGGGACTCGGGGCTGATCACGGAAACGCTCATGGCCGTTTCCCCAGCTTGAAAAGAGTCCTTGCGTTTTGAGATGTCACGAGGGCAAGCTCCTGGAAATCCATTCCTCGCAAACGCGCGATTTCCTGTGCCGTGTATTTCACGAAGGCGGGTTCATTCCTTTTTCCCCGATAGGGTACAGGTGCTAGGTACGGGGCGTCCGTTTCCACGAGGAGGCGCTCCAGGGGAACCCTGGCAGCCACGTCCTGGACCAACGCGGCTTTTTTGTACGTGACCGTGCCGGGAATGGAAATATAAAACCCCATGTCGATGAAAAGACGGGCCAACGCGTAATCGCCGGAAAAGCAGTGGATGACACCGGTCAAAGGAGGTCCTTTTTTTCTCAGGATTTCAGAGAGGTGTTCGTGGGCTTCCCGATCGTGAATGATCACCGGAAGGCCCAGTTCTCCGGCCATGCCGAGCTGAAGCTCAAAGGCCTCCATTTGAATCTGAGGCGGAGAAAGGCGGCGAAAGAAATCCAGCCCTATTTCTCCCCAGGCGACGACCTTAGGATCATGGGCCAGGTCGGCCAAGTCTCTGAGCACTCTGAGATCAACCTGGTCGGCATGGTGGGGGTGATATCCCACCGTGGAGTAGATAAAGTCATATTTCCTTGACAATTCCAAAGCCTTGGCAGAACTCGTTAAATCAATTCCGATACAAATGATTTCACTGACCCCGGATTCAAGGGCCTTTTCGAGGACTTCTCCGAGGTCTGCCTCGAATTCCTCCATATCCAGATGCGCATGGGAGTCGATAAGCATCCTATTGCTTACAACCTCTCGGTATTTCAAAAGATTTTGCGTTTTATCCTAGTTTGTTTCCCCTCGGATTGCAAACAAATACCTTGCAAATTCCACAGGATTCTTTAAAATATTAAGGTCGCTAAATCCTGAGGGAGTTATCTTGATCCATGGCTGTGGGCGCTAAACCGGATGAACGGATCGTCATCGTAGACAAGTCTCTTCAAGACCAGCTACGATTTCAGAAAAAACTGAACAATATCACCAATCGCATCCACGCCGCCAAGGACACCAACGATATCCTCCTCAACCTTCAGAATGAGATCCTAAGCCTCTTTGATGCCGACCGGATCACCATCTACATGGTGGACGGCATCAAAAAACAGATTGTCTCCAAGTTCAAAACAGGCAACGAGGTTGCGGAAATTCGCGTTCCCCTGGGGAGTGGGAGCATCGCGGGTTACTGCGCCGCCTCAGGCCGGTTGATCAGCATTTCGAACGCTTATGATGACAAGGAGCTCAAGTCGCTCAATCATGATCTGACCTTTGACAAGAGCTGGGATGAGAAAACAGGGTACAAGACCACGCAAGTCCTTGTCTGCCCCGTCTCCTACAACAAATATCTCCTCGGCGTCATTCAGCTCATTAACAAGAAATCGGGGAAGTCTTTCACTCCGGAAGACCAAACCTCGGTCCAGGAGATTGCCAAGGTCCTTGGGATTGCTTTCTTCAACAATCAGAAAGCGGCCCAGAAAAGAAGACCCACCAAGTTCGATTACCTGATCGCCAACAGCATCATTACAGAAAGGGATTTGGAGAACGCGATCTCCACGGCCAGGAAGTCCAAGAAGGCGGTGGAGGGGGTCCTTATTTCCGACCTTCAGGTTTCCAAGGAGGACATCGGCAAGTCTTTGGCGGCCTACTACAAGACCCGGTTTATTCCCTTCGACGACAAGATGGTCATTCCCGGCGACGTGTTAAAGGGGTTGAGACCGAGCTTTCTCAAGAATAACGTTTTCGTTCCCGTGTCCCAGAATAACAACCGAGTGCTCATTGCCATGGAAAACCCGGACTACCTGCCTGCCAGGGACACGATTCGAAGGCTCATTCCGGGCAAGGAATTCGAATACGGTGTGGCTCTCAAGGAAGATATCTTCAAGATGATCGACCTGTTCTTCGACGTGAAGCGGTCGAGCCTTCTGGAAGACACGGGAAGCATTGAAGACATTCTCGGACAGCTCGAACCGAGTGATGACGAGGCATCCGATGAAGCGGAACGGCTCAGCGAAGAAGACAGCGCCATTGTCCAGCTTGTCAATAAGATGATCATTGACGCCAACAACCGGAACGCCTCGGATATCCACATCGAGCCGCGGCACGGAAAGAACAATGCCCACATCCGGTTCAGGATCGATGGGGCATGCCAGCTCTACCAGACCATCCCCTTCACGTACAAGCGGGCCATTGTGTCCAGAATCAAGATCATGTCGGATCTGGACATCTCCGAAAGGCGCCTCCCCCAGGACGGCAAGATCAAGTTCAAGAAGTACGCACCCCTTGACGTCGAGCTTCGCGTGGCCACGATTCCCACCGCAGGGGGAAACGAGGACGTGGTTCTTCGGATCCTGGCGGGCGGCGAACCCCTGCCGCTGGAAAAGATGGGCATGAGCGAGAGGAATTTTAAGGTCTTCGTCGAAATGATCACGAAGCCCTACGGCATCGTGCTGGTGGTTGGGCCTACGGGGAGCGGCAAGACGACCACCCTCCATGCCGCGCTGCATTACATCAACAAGCCGGAAACCAAAATATGGACCGCCGAGGACCCCGTGGAAATCACGCAGGAAGGGTTGCGCCAGGTGCAGGTCCATCCGAAAATAGGCTTTGATTTTGCCACGGCCATGAGAGCTTTTCTGAGGGCCGACCCGGACGTGATCATGGTGGGTGAAATGCGCGACCACGAAACCGTTGCCACCGGCATCGAGGCTTCTCTCACGGGCCATTTGGTGTTCAGCACCCTTCACACCAACAGTGCGCCCGAGACCATCACACGTCTGCTGGACATGGGCATGGATCCTTTCAACTTTGCCGACGCCCTTCTTGGCGTGCTGGCCCAGAGGCTCGTTCGAACGCTTTGCTCGGACTGTAAAGAGAAGTACAACCCCACCCAGGAGGAGTTCGATACCCTGGTGCGATCTTACGACGGTGATTTCAACAAAATGGGGTTCGCTTACAGCCGCGACCTGGTCCTGTATCGGCCCAAGGGATGCGCGAAGTGCGGAAATACGGGATACAGGGGAAGAACGGGTATTCACGAAATCCTGGTCGGGTCGGATGCCTTGAAGTCGCTGATCCAGGGCAGGGCGAAAATGGAAGAGATCCGGGAACAGGCGGTTGAAGACGGCATGACCACCCTCATGCAGGACGGCATCCGCAAAGTCCTCCTGGGCATGACGGACCTGATTCAGGTCAGGAAGGTGTGCATCAAGTAGCAGGGAGCAAGGAGCAGGGAGCAAGAAACGACACGCAAAACATGGTGACAAAAAAAAGCGGCTGGTTGAGCCGCTTTTTCTTTGACCAATCCCTCAAACTCGTCAGAAGTCACACCCTGTCATTGCGAGGCGCGAAGCGCCGTGGCAATCTCCTGACTCCTGACGATCCGCTTCACTCCTTTACTTTAGGCACTTTAGCGCACTTTAGGCATTTTAGGCACTTGCCCTAAGGATACTGTCCCGGCCTCATAAGCCCGGCCGTCTCCTCCAGGCCGAACATGATATTCATGTTCTGGACCGCACTGCCGGCCTGGCCCTTCATCAGGTTGTCAATGATGCTCACGACGATGAGCTTGCCGGTTCTCGGATCCGCATTCACCGAAATGTTGCAGAAATTCGACCCCCTCACATCGGTGCTGGTCACGGTGACGGCCGGCCCGAAAACCCTGACAAACCTTTCCCCTTTGTAGAAAGACTGATAAGCGTCGAGGGCGGTTCCGGCGTCCTGTCCTTTGTTCAAGTCGGCATAGATGGTGCTCAGAATGCCCCTGCACAGCGGTATCACGTGAGGGGTAAAGGTGATCCGGACCTCTTTGCCTGCAACGAGTCCCAGCTCTCTTTCGATTTCATAGACGTGCTGATGGCCGGAGACCTTGTAGGCGTTCATCGCGTCGTAGCGGGCAGGGTAATGAAAGGTCTGGGCGGGTTTTTTCCCCGCTCCTGAGACCCCTGTTTTGGAGTCGCAAATGATCGAACCGTCCTTCACGAGATTTGACTTCAGGGCCGGAGCCAGACCGAGAATGCAGCTCGCGGCAAAGCACCCGGGGTTGCCTACAACCCGGGCTTCTGCAATTTCGCTGCGATGGAGTTCGGCCAGGCCGTAAACGGCCTGGGGGAGCAAATCCGGAGAGGCATGCCCCTGGGATTTGCCGATTCTGGCTGCATAGCCCTCATAGGTCTCGGCGTCATTAAAGCGAAAATCACCGCTATAATCGATGACTTTGATATTTTTATTCAACCAGTGCCTGGCCTCTTTTTGCCCAACCCCGTCCGGCGTGGAAAAGAAGACGACGTCAAAGTCTTCCGGCCTGTCCGGGTCGGCCGGATCGATGAGGGGGAGATCGCAGAACCCTCTCAGGTGGGGGTAAATGTCGCTGATGGGTCTGCCCACATCCTGCTTGTCAAAAAGCGCGACGATGTGCACCTGCGGATGACCGAGGAGCAGTTCAGTCGCTCCGCACCCCCCATAACCCCCGGCACCGATAATGGCCGCCTTTATCTTTTTCATGATCCGTGTCTCCTGAATTCTTCTTTTCCTATACATTAAACCTGAAGTTGATGACATCCCCGTCCTTGACGACATATTCTTTGCCCTCCAGGTGCACCACCCCTTTCTGCTTTGCTTCATGGAAGGATCCGAAGGACTTGAGATCGTCAAAGGAAAGGACCTCGGCGCGAATAAATCCCTTCATCATGTCCGTGTGCACGGTCCCGGCCGCCTCCAGGGCAGGCGTTCCTTCCCTGATGGTCCAGGCCCTCACCTCGTCGTTGAGAACCGTGAAGAACGAGATGAGATGGAGGACGCTGTAGGAGCTTTGAATGAGCCGGTCGAGAACTGAACGGTCGATGTGATAGGCCTCCAGGAATTCCCGGGCTTCTTCCGGAGCCATGGAGGCGATGTCCAGTTCGATTCGGCCCCTCACCACGAGGGTTTCAATGTGCTCGGGCTTTTGCTTCCACTCAGGCGCAGTTTCGTCTTCATCGTCGTTGTTGATGATCACGAGCTCCGGCTTGGCGGAGAGAAAGGTGAAGCCTCTCAAGGCCTGGGCGCCGGCAAGCTCGGGCCTGCTTCGAAGAGGGAGTCCCCGATCGAGCATCTCCCTGCCGGCCGTCAGGAGAGACAGCTCCTCCTCGCCGGGTTTTTTGCCTCGCTTGGCGTCCAGTTCCATGCGCTCAAGCCGTTTCTCAGCCACGACAAGATCGCTCAGGATCATCTCCTCTTCGAACTGCCGGAAATCCGCTTCCGAGTTGGGGGGAATACCGCCAGGCGCCTCGAAGTTCCTGACCACATGCAGAAGGGCGTCACACACACGAACCTGGTTCAGGACCTGGCTCTCCGCTTTGCCGGGAGAGGGCGATGCCGCCTGGCTTGGAAGAAGGTATTCGATCTGGGCATAAGTCGTCTTCTTGGGCTTGTATAGAGCGGTCAGGAAATCAACCCTTTGGTCCATCACCTTCACGGTGGCAATGTGCTCTTCGGAGCGGGAAGGTTTCAGGAATTCCCCTTCGCCTCTTGCGCCTGTGAGGGCCGCGAAAAGGGTGGATTTACCTGACTGAGGAAGACCGACAATCCCGAGTTTCATCGGATAGTCCTTTCCTTCAAAGCAAAAGAAATTGGACAGGATAGCAGGACCAAAACCTTGGGGACACTATACGCCTTCACCCAATCGATTTCCAGCGGATTTTCTCGACTGCATTCCGGCTTTTTCAAATCGCGATCTCCGGTGCCGGGCATGAGGGTCCCTCTCAAAACTGAAAACGAAGAGAATCATGATCCTGATCATCGTTTCATAAAACCAAAGTGTTACCGAAAATGTCACACATCCTGATTGATTTCGAACCGCGGTTTGGGTTATCCTTTCAGTGGATTTTCGGGCTGGAGGTGGGTGATGAGTCGATTCGGAAAGCGAGATGTGACAGACATCGTGGAGCTTCTTGAAAAAGAACTCGACGCCTTGCCCAGGCTCGACAGGGTGGAGAGGATGAAGCTGCGGAGCAAAATCCGGCGGCAGGAGACGTTTCTTTTGACCTTCGAAGATCCCAAACCCGCCAAGGTGATCCTGAGGCTGGAGGGAAGGCTTTCAGAGGTCTTCAGGCTTTACTCTTCCAGCTTCAAGGAAAAGCTGGGCGGGCTTCTGGAAGAGAAGTGTTCAAAGCTTCAGAGAACGGAAATCAGTAACCAGTGATCAGTCATCAGTAGGGCAGGCGGCTCCGCCTGCCAGGCTTGGTGCGACAGGCACTAGCTGCCATGCTCGGCGACCGCAAGCCGCAGCACACGGACAAGCAAGTTTGTCAGTGCCTCCATTTCAGCTTTCTGCTGTTCCACCATTCCACTCTTCCATCATTCTTTTGCCCCAGTACTCCAATACTCCATTCTTCCTAATCCATCGTCTTGCTCACCCGTTTGACGGCCAGGGTCATGAGCGCCAGGCCGATGGTGAGAAGGGCCGCCATCTGGGGCCAGAGGATGTCCACGTGTGAACCCTTGAGAAAGATATCGCGGATGATGACGAGAAAATATCGCAGAGGGTTCAGGTAGGTGACAATCTGGATCACCCGGGGCATGTTGGCAATGGGGAAGATGAACCCGGAGAGGAGAATGATGGGAAAGGTGAAGAAAAAAGTGGTGACGAGGGCCTGCTGCTGATTTCGGCTGATGGTGGAGATGAAGAGACCCAGAGCAAGAATGGACAGCAAATAGATGAGGAGACAGAAAAAGAGAAGGAGCAGGCTTCCTCTCATGGGCACGCCGAACCAGAAAACTCCCACCGTGCCTACGAGCGCCACTTGAAAGATCCCGATGAAGGCGAAAGGGATGGTCTTGCCCAGGATGAACTCGAAGGGCCTGATGGGTGTCACCATGATCTGTTCCATGGTGCCCACCTCTTTCTCCCTCACCACGGCCATGGCGGTGAGGTTCAGGACCGAGACCATGATCACCAGGGAAATGATGCCCGGGACATAGAAATTTCTGGATACCAGGTCGGTGTTGTACCAGACCCTGATTTCGGGCCGCACGATCCCTCCCGGGCCGGCAGGGATGATCTTCTTGAGCGGGGGGTGATCATTGAGCAGTTTTTCCAGCCTGGATCGGTTGAAACGTTCGAAGATCTGAAGCGAGTAGCTCTGGACCAGGGAAGCGGTGTTCGAATTCGTGCCGGCCACGATGACCTGGACCAGGGCGGTGCGCTGGCTTCCGACACGAGCCGCCAAATCAGGACCGAAGTGCAGGGCCGCCTTCACCTTTCCGCTGTCGATGAGCCTCGTCATGTCCTCCGGATTTTGCACCACCTCCACGATCTTGAAATATCCTGATGCGGCAAAGGCAAAAGCCAGTTCCCGGGACAGGCTCGAATAGTCCTCGTCGTAGAGGGCGATGGGAATATTCTTTAAATCCAGGTTGGCTGCATACCCGAAGGCCACGAGCTGAAGCAGCGGCGGAAGAATGATGAGGAATCTCAGGCGAGGGTCCCGAAGAGCCTGAAGCACCTCTTTCCAGAGAAGGACTTTCACGCGCAGAAACAACAGCCTCATCACATGATCCTCTTGCTGAATTTTTTTCGAGCCAGGTTCAGAATGAGCACGGCGTATATGACAAGGGCCAGCACTTGAGGCCAGAGCACGGACAATCCCACGCCCTGGAGGAACAAGCCTTTCAGGATTTCCACGAAATACCTCGCAGGCACGATAAAGGTGATCACCTGAAGCGCCACAGGCATGTTCTCGATCGGGTAGATAAATCCGGACAGGAGAAAGGAGGGCAGGAAGGCGCTCAGGACGGCTATCTGGCTTGCCTGGAGCTGACTCTTGGAGATGACGGATACAAACAGACCCCACGAAAGAGTCCCTGTGAGGAAAATGAGCGAGATGATCAACAGGATCAAATAGCTTCCCCGGAAGGGCACTCCGAATATGAGCACTCCCGCTCCCATCACCAGGGCCAGATCCACGAGACCGACCGCCACGTAAGGCAGGAGCTTGCCCACGAGGAGTTCCATGCTGCTGATGGGCGTGGACAAGAGCTGTTCCAACGTGCCGGTTTCCTTTTCCCGGGAGACACTGAGGGCCGTCATGAGGGCGCAGATCGCCATCATGATCACGCCGATGAGGCCGGGTATGATGAAGTTCCTGCTCTTGAGCTCCGGGTTGAACCAGACTCTGATCCTCCCTTCCAAAGGCATGTCCACCATCTTGAGACCGGCCCTGCGCAGGCGCCTTTCCTGGATGCCCGTGTCAAAGCCGGCAATGACGGCTTTGAGATAACCCATGGCGATGGTGGCCGTGTTGGAATCGGAACCGTCAAACACGACCTGAACAGAGACCGCGTTTCCCTGGTTGATGCGGGAAGCGAACTGCTCGGGGATCACGATGGCCATCAGGGCATCCCCCCGGGCAAGGGCGCCGTCGATCTTCCTTTCCGTGTCTATGTAACCGGCGAGGTCGAAATAACGGGAATCGGTGAGGCGATGGATGAGATCCCGGGACAGGGGTGTCTCATCACGGTCGAGGACCAGGGTGGGAATCCGGTCCACGTCCAGGCTCAGGGCATAGCCGAAAAGAAAGATCATGAGAAGGGGGATAAACAGGACGCCCATGAGGCTCCGGATGTCCCGGCTCATCTGGATGAATTCCTTTTTCGTGAGAGCCTTGATTCTGCGGATGCTCATGGGTTCTGTTTCCTTCCCACAAGGGCGACGAAGACGTCTTCCAGGGTCGGTTCGATGGCCCTCACCTCGTGAACGGTCAGGCCGGCGGACGTCAACAGGGTTGTGAGATAGTCCCGGGCATCCTGAACCCGGTTCACTCTCGCGTGAAGGGCTCGGCCGAAGACCGCGGCGTCCAGAACCTCTTCGGCACCGGAAAGGGCTTCGACCGCGGCGAGCACATCGTTGACCCTGATTTCATAGACTGTTCCGCTCAAGTGGCGTTTTTTCAACTCTGCCGGGGATCCCAGGGCAATGAGTCTGCCCTGATCGATGAGCCCGATCCGGTTGCAGTACTCCGCCTCTTCCATGTAGTGGGTGGTGACGAAGACCGTCACCCCGTCGTCGGCCAGGGTGTAAATGAGGTCCCAGAAGGTGCGCCTGGTTCCCGGATCCACGCCGGAGGTGGGTTCATCAAGAAAGATGATCGGCGGCCGGTGCAGCAAAGCGCAACCGAGGGCAAGACGCTGTTTGAGTCCTGTGGGCAGTTCTCTGGTGAGGGAGAAGCGCCGTTCTTTGAGGCTGATGAGGTCAAGAACCTCCTCAATTCTTTGCCTGCATCGCGAGGACTCAAGACCGTAAATGCCGCCGAAAAGCCGCATGTTTTCCTCCACCCGGAGGTCGTCGTAAAGGGAAAAGCGCTGGGACATGTACCCCAAAGCGGCTTTGATTTTTTCAGCCTCCCGCACGATGTCCAGGCCGTTCACGCGACCCTGCCCGGACGTGGGGTGCAGAAGCCCGCAGAGCATGCGGATGGTCGTGGACTTCCCGGCACCATTGGGTCCCAGGAACCCGAAGATCTCCCCTTGGCCGACTTCCAGGGAAATGCGGTTCACGGCCGTGAAATCGCCGAAGCGCTTGACCACTTCGCTGAGGGAGACGGCAGGGGTCATTCCTTGTCTCCCTTTCTTTCGAGGAGAGACAAATAAACATCCTCCAGGGTCGGCTGAATCCGTTCAATCACCACCTCGTGGAGCCCTGCAGAGGCGAGGTCGGCCTTGACGGCGGACACGTCACTGGACTCGCGAAGCAGAAAGTGAATGCCGGTTCCGAAGACGTAGGGATCAAGCACCTCGGGCATGCTCTTGAGGAGCCCCAAGGCTTTCCTGCGGTCAGAGACCGCGAGGTTGAAGAGCCGCTCCTTGAGAAGTTTTCTCAGCGCGAGGGGTTCCATGACCATGCGGGCTTTACCCCGGTCGAAGAAGGCCACCCGGTGGCATCGATCCGCCTCGTCGAGATAGGTGGAGGCCACGACCATGGTCACCTTCTCCCGCCTGAGCTCGTAGAGGATTTTCCAGAAGTCGCGGCGTGAGACCGGATCAACACCGTTGGTCGGCTCATCCAGAAAGAGCACTTTGGGGGTATGAATCAGAGCGCAACTGAGTCCGACCTTTTGCTTCATCCCCCCGGAGAGGTTTCGGAAAAGGCGGCCGGTGAAGGGGGAGAGGCCTGAAAATTCCAGCAGGCGGTTCATCCGTTCCCTGTAGCGTTCCTTGGAAACTTCATAGAGATCCGCATAGAACTCGATGTTCTCTCTCACGGTGAGCTCTTCGTAGAGCTTGGCCGGCTGGGCCATGTACCCTACCTGATCCTTGATGCGTTCAGGCTCCTTGGCCACATCTCTTCCCAGGACCATGGCTTTGCCGCCTGTCGGCGCCATGAGACCGCACAGGATCCTCAGACAGGTGGTCTTGCCTGACCCGTCGGGCCCCACCAGACCGAAAATCTCTCCCTCCTCGACGGAGAAGGTCAGGCCGTCCAGGGCCTTGACTTCGCCGAAAGATCGGGTGAGGTGTTCTACGTCAACAACCGCCATGATTCCAACACTCCATTCGTTGCCTCCTCTGGGAATGGGAGAGAAACCAACCCCTAAGCGAAAACGTCATTTCCGATAAATTCGAAATCCGAATATCGAAATCCGAAACAAATTCAAAATCCGAATATCCCAATATAAGAAACAATCGGAAGGGCCGGCAACGACGGTGTAGGGCTCCTTACGTAGGCTTCATGTTCGGCCATTGCGATTTCGGTCATTGGGTTTTGTTTCGTGCTTCGAATTTCGTGCTTCGGATTTTTGTCCTGCTTGCTCTCAACGAGCTGAAGCCTCGGCCCTGCGAGCCTGGAGCTTTCACTTTAGTACGACGTCCACCGGCATGCCCGGCTTCAGTTCCTGCTTGGGGTTTTTTAGGGTCACCTTGATCCGGTAAACCAGTTTCACCCGCTCCTCCTTGGTCTGCACGTTTTTGGGAGTAAACTCCGCTTCCGGGGAAATGAAAGTGACCAGTCCTGAATAGCGTTTACCCGGGAAGGTGTCTGAGATCACTTCTCCGGTCTGACCCAGGCGGACTCTGCCCAGTTGCGTTTCCGGGACATAGGTCTTGACCCAGACTTCATCGAGGTGAGCGAGGGTCAGGACCGGCGCCCCTGCCTGGACGTACTCCTGCTCTTCCACGTCTTTCACCGTGACGAATGCATCGAAGGGCGCATAGAGACGGGATTTCCTCAGATCATCTTCGGCCATGACAAGCTGGGCTCTTGCCTGGTCGGTTTGGGCCTTGAGAGCTTTGAGGTCGAGTTTCATTTTTTCCACCTCCCGGCGGGCCGCCTCGGCCGCGGCGAGCGCGGCGTCGGAACCGGCCAGGTTGGCCTGTCCTTCCCTGACCAGTTCTTCTCTCGGCCCGGCCTTGACCAGTTTGTACTGCTCTTCGGCGGCCTCGTAGGCCGCTTTCGCCGCGTCGGCGGCCGTTATGGCCGCGTCGTACTGGCTTGCGGATATGATGCGGCCGTCGTAGAGTTCCTTCATTCGTTCAGCGTCACGCCGGCGGTTTCCCCATTCGTAACGAGCCCTGTCCCGGGCAGCGGAGGCTTCAGCAATTTCCTGTTCCCGCGAACCGGTCTTGAGACTCTGGTAGCGCGCAAAGGCCGCGGATTTGCCGGCTTGGGCTCTTTTGATTTCCGCTTCCACAATCTCTTCCTTGAACTGAATGGAAAGGGCCAGGGAAGCCTGGCGGGTCTCAAGCTCCTTGACCAGTGCCTGAGCCTGGTTGAGCCTGGCCTTCAGGGTTTCCTGGTCCAGTTCAGCGAGGACCTCACCTTGTTTAACCCGGCTTCCTTCATCCACGAACAGGCGGGCCACGTGTCCGGGAAGCCGGAAACTCATGTCCACCTCCGTCACTTCGATGTGCCCGGAGGTCCGCATTTCCGATGCAGAAGAGCCGGCCTGGCGGGCGTAGAAGTAATAGGCGGCCGCAGCCGCAATGAGCAAAAGCAACAGGGCGGGCAAAGTTTTTTTACTTTTCATGATTCACTCCCTTTCTTCCCCTTCGTGACGGCCTTCACGTAAGAAAGCGCCATGGCCTTGATGGCCCCTCGACGATCCCTGAGATAGCCTTCGAAATCCCGGACGTCGAAACGGATCATGGTTTCAAGGAGGAGAGGGCTGATGAAACTGAAAGCGCACATGCCCACCAGGTTCACCACGAAGTGGACGACCTCGGTCCGGGTGAGACCCAGTTCCTCCGCGACCTTGTCGACGAAATCCAAAGGTCTGTAACCCATGAGGAGCGGTTCATCCTTCTCCATTTCCCTGAATATGCGCTTGAAACGCGTTCCGCCGTCCACCACCTCTCTCAGGATGATCCGCAGGAAATCAGGGTTTCTTTCATAGTGGTCCATGTAGGAATCCACGATCTTTTCGACCCGCGTGTCAATGGGCCCCGGTTCCATCCAGGCCTGCCCGACCCTGACCAGAATCTTTTGAAAGGCCGCCCGGATGACCTGGCCGTAAAGGTTCTCCTTGGTCCGGAAATAGTAGTGAAGCATGGCCTTGTTGACGCCGGCCGAATCGGAAATGGCCTGAGTGCGGGCGCCGAAGAAACCGTTGCCGGCGAATTCCTGAGCTGCTGCGGAAAGGATGCGCTCTTCCGCAGAAGTGAGTCCGGACGCCTCGGAAATGGTTTTTGTTCTCATTTTTAATCCATCCTTTTGATTTTACCAACCGGTTGGTTTGTTCATATAGTTAATACCCTCCCTTGCTTTGCCTGTCAACAGAAAAACAAGACTTCACGCCCCGGGCGAAATCTCCGGGATCCCGGACAAGCCGTAAAGGGCGCTAAGTTGATCGATTCGTAAACGCCCATGACAGGGGTTCATGTCACCCCCACCCATGAAAATCCCCCTCAATCCCCCTTTGATAAAGGGGGAGGTTTGAGGAGCCGCCATAAAGTCCCCCCCTTTTTCGAAAGGGGGGGCAGGGGGGATTTTCACGGTAAAAAGTCGTCACCCCGTTGAAAAACGGGGTCCAGGTATTTTGTAAGTCCCTAGAAACACTGGATTCCTGCTTTTGCCGGAATGACGAAAACCGCTCTTTTTTGTCATTCCCGCGTAGGCGGGAATCCAGTCCTTTCAAGCGCTTCTGGACTCCCGCTCCCCGACTGCCACCTTCGGGGACAGGCTTCGCGGGAATGACGGCCTGGAGGACTTTTTACGAGACCATCAAGGTTGACGAATTCGTAAAAAGTCCGAAAACCGCCGATTTGTCATTGCGAGCGAAGCGCGGCAATCTCAGAACTGCCCGAATAGCCAAGAGATTGCCACGGTGCTTTGCGCCTCGCAATGACGGGCTGGGACTTTTTACGAGACCATCAAGGTTAGTCACGAATAAATGGTATTTTCTCCGCGGTCTTTCGTCTTTGCGAGAACTTGGGTTTCACCGTCGGTCTCTGTGGATTGACAGTTTTGGTAAATTAAAATAAAATGCTAATAATTAAAAATATCTAACGCCCTGTAATGCATAACTGTTTTCATTTGGAGAGGATGCCTGCCGGCTCATGGATCGCAAATCTTCCCCGGCCCCGGAAGCAAAAGGGCAAGCCGCTGACGCGATGATTTATTCCTATCCGCCTGACCGAAGAAGCGGACGGGACCGCAGAAGCGGGATCGATCGGAGGGGGAAGCAGGAACCCTTCGAAGGCCCGGAAAAGAGGAGCGGGGAGGATCGCCGCGGAGGGGAAAGAAGGGCCAAAAAGGTCAGGATCCCGATTTTCATGAAACTGGCCATCATGTCCACGTTGCTTATCTGCCTGGTCATCGCCACCATCAGCTTCAGCATCTTGAGGCATCAGGAAAACCAGTTCACCACGCAACTCATGGATCTCGGAGAAAGCCTCGTGCGCACGGCAAGCAATAGTGCACCGGACAAAATCCTGGGGGAAGAGGACCTGGCCTTGTTTCAGCTTGTCAAGAATATCGCGGAAAATGATCAGGTCGTCTTCGCCGCGGTGACGGATCACAAGAATGTCACCAGGGCCCACACCGTGATCGAACTGGTGGGAAAGCCCTACATCCCTCCGGAAGAGGTGAAGTTGATCGAGGCGGGAAGCGAGTCGAGAAAAAGCATGATCCGTTACCGGGGGGAAGACGTCCTCTATTTCGAGATGCCTGTGGTCTACCAGAAACTCAAGGTCGGCGGGGTTCATCTGGCGATCTCCCAGAGAAAGATTGTGGAAAATCTGGGGCATGCCAAGTTCTTCGTACTCGTTCTCACCCTGCTCATGACCGCTCTAGGAATCCTCCTCAGCCTTGGACTGAGCATGTACTTCTCCGGTCCCATCAGGCAGCTTCGGGAGTCGGCAAAGGCGCTCGGCATGGGGCGATTCGACTACCGGGTCAAGACGTTCCGGAACGACGAACTGGGAGACCTGGCCTATGCCTTCAACAGGATGGCGGAGGATCTTGAACTCAAAGAAAAAATCAAGGATTCCTTCGGCCGCTACGTGACGCCCGAGATCGTGGAAATGATTCTCGCAAATCCCAACGACGAATGGATGAAGGGATCCAAGGTCGAGGCCACCGTGCTGTTTGCGGACATCCGGGGTTTTACGACCATTGCGGAAAACAAAGACCCGCAGGCGGTCCTGGATCTTCTCAACGAATACCTCACCCGCGTGACGGACGCGGTCATCAAGCATGGAGGCCACCTCAACAAGTTTGCCGGCGATGAGGCGATGGCCGTTTTCGGGGCTCCCCTGTCCGATTTGACCCATGCCGAAGCGGCTGTGAAAGCCGCCCTGGAGATTCAAAAGAGCATCGTCGAGGTCAATTCAAGAAGGGAAAAGGATCACATCCACCTGGGCGTGGGTATCGGCATCAATTCCGGCGAAGTGGTTGCAGGCAACCTGGGCTCGTCAAAAAGGATGGAGTATACGGTGATCGGGGACAACGTGAACGTGGCCGCGAGGCTCACCTCCATCGCCAAGGGAGGAGAAATTCTGATCACGAAAAGAACCTACGATGCGATCCAGAGCAGAGGCGCTCTGAAGGTGGAGGAACGGGGAATGGCCCCGGTGAGGGGCAGGAAAAAAGGAATCACGGTTTACTGCGTGATGCCTTCTCAGGAGGAGGTGCATGAACAGGGCGAAGGCGAAGCGGCTCAAGGATAGGTTGCGGGTTCTCGCGGTTCTGGGGTGGGCTTTTTCCCTGCCGGCCTGTGCGAGCCTGTCCCACCTATTCGACGCGAAGCAGGAAACCCCTGGCTCGAAACCGCTCGTGTTTCAGTCGGAGGAATACATCGTCATCAGGATGCAGACAAATGAAACCGCGGAAGGGCTCGCAGAGCGGTTCCTGAAAGACCGGAACAAGGGGTGGGTCGTGGCGGAGGCAAACCGGGGAGTCTCCTTTGAAAAAGGAAGCTTCATCGTCATTCCCCTGAAGGAGGAAGCCAGGGGAGGGCTTGGGCCGGACGGGTATCAGACGGTTCCCATTCTTTGCTATCATCGACTTGCGGAGCGGTGCGAATCCGCGCTGTGCATGACCACGCCTGTTTTTGAGGCGCAGATGAGGACCTTAAAGGAAAGGGGGTTCCGGGTCGTATCCCTGGCCGACCTCGCGGACTTTCTTGCTTATCGTCGAGCCCTTCCAGCCAAGTCGGTGGTGATCAACCTGGACGACGGGTACCGATCCACCTACGACATTGCCTATCCCATCCTCAAGAAATACGGCTTCACAGCAGCCCTTTTTATTTACACGGACTTCATCGGGGCCTCTGCCAATTCTCTGACCTGGGACCAACTTCAAGCGATGAAGGCCGGCGGCTTCGAGGTGGGTTCCCATTCCCTCAGCCACTGCGATCTGACCAAGAAAAGCCAGGGCGAGGATGAAGAACAATACATCGAGAGGATAAGAAAAGAACTTGTCCGGTCCAAAGAGATCATCGACAAGAAGCTGAATCAGAATACGACGGCCTTCGCTTTTCCTTACGGCGAATATAACCACCGGATCCTGAGCCTTTGCGAAGAGGCCGGCTACAGGCTGGGCTTGTCGGTGAAGCGGGGAGGCAACCCGTTTTTTTCCGACCCCTTGGTGCTCAGAAGAGATCAGATCCTGAAAAGGGATATGGAGAGTTTCGTTGACAGCCTGGTTACGTTCCAGGAGCTGCCATTAAGGTAAGGGAGTCATGAAAAGCCGCGCTGTTTTCTGTTGCTCACTCATGGTGATAGGGTGCCTGACGGGATGTGCTCATTTCGGCATGCAAGCCCCGAAGACCCCGACCCAAGAGGAATACCTTGGCCGCACCCTGCAGAAGGCCGCCGAGTGCGAGAGCAAGGGAGAGTGGGTCGAGGCGCTCAGGGCATACAAGATCGCCCTGACCGTCAGCCCCGCAAATCCGAAGGCCCTGGATGGACGGACGCAGATGGAAGCGCGGCTCAAGAACCTTGCTGAAGAGCAGTACAGGGTTGGGCAGGATCTTCAGAAACAGGGAAAATTCGCCGAGGCGCGCCGGCACTTTCTTACAGCCCTGCGACTCCGGCCGGATCATCCGGATGCCTTGCGGACGCTCACCTCGAAAAAACGCTTGCCCAGCGAGGAGTACATTCTTCACACCCTCAAGCCGGGAGAGAGCCTTTCCAAACTCGCCATGCTTTACTACGGCGATCCTGCGAAGTTCACCCTTATAGCGCGGTACAACCAGATCACGGATGCTCACCTCGTCCAAGTGGGTCAGGAGATCAGGGTGCCTCTCCTGGCCGATCTCGAGGCGGAATCCTCACGCGATAAGACGGCGGAGTTGGAGGCGGAGGAAACCCGGGCTCCCCAGGGTTACTGGGACTGGTCGTCCATTGATTCGGAACTGGCGGAAAGAAGAATGCCGTCCGAGGCCACGAAGGCCGAGGCGGCGGACCAGATCGTCAGCTACCGGGAACTGGGCATAGAGCTTTTCAAAGAGGGGAGATATGAGGAGGCCCTTTTCGAATTCAACAAGGTCCTGTGTGTCTGCACCGATGATCAGACGGCTATGGACTATGCTTGCAGGGCTTCTTTTGAACTCGGTTTGGTCCTGTTTCAGATGAAAGACTACCTTGCAGCCAGGGAACATTTTCTGGTTTCACTCAAATACAAGAGCGACTGCGGGCAATGCCGTGCCTATATGAAAGAGAGCGAAGAGCTGTACAAGGAACTGCACTACAAGCGGGGGATCGAGTTCTACGGCAAGGAACAGCTCTCGGAAGCGATCAAGGCGTGGGAAATGGTGCAGAAACTGGACCCTACTTACAAAAGGGTCGACTACTATATTCGAAAGGCAAAAGAGATCCAGAAGAAGCTGGAGGAGTTGAAGCAGGAAACGCAAACCGGACTCAGCGGCTCGTAAATACTTTTCAGAGGCACCGGATCTGCCGGGGAAGAGTGGTGTTATCTTTTCCTGAGGAGCACATAGGTGGCCCCCGTCCCTCCATCGTAAGGCCTTGCCGTTGAAAAGGCGAGGACGAGCTTCCCCGCCTTTCCACGCCCAAGCCAGAGGGGAAGTCCCTCTTTCAACACAGGAAAACTGTCCGGTGAATTGAGCCCTCGGCCGTGGACGATGAGGATGCACCGCAGGCCGCTTCGATGACTCCGGTACACGAAATCCCTCACAGCTTCTTCGGCTTCCTGTTTGGTGAGGCCGTGGAGATCAAGATGATCCTGCACCGGCACCTCACCCCGTTTGAGCCTTTTCATGAGCTTTCGGCTGAATCCCTTGACGGATCCCTCGGTGTATTCATCGCTGAACGTGATGTCCAGCTCCACGGAGCCTTTCACCAGGCCGTGGAGGTGAGCCATAACCGCCTTTTGGTCATCCGGAGGGGGGTGGGAGGGCTTGACGCGGCCTGCACCCGGCCGAGGGGCCTTCTCCTTTTCGTGAGGGAGCGGGGAAACGCCGTCCATGGCTTCGAGAAAGGCCTCCAACTCCTCATCTCGTTGCTCCTCAACGACCGGTTCAGGGGCCAATTCTTCAGGCTTTGGTTTTAGGCCGTTGAACTTTTCCTGGAGCCCCTTGAAAGCAGGGTTGAAAAGGTCTTTTTCTTCTTTCTTCATGGCCCTACGATTTTAAGCCTTGATCTGCTCTTTGTGAATCTATTATAAACATCGTTCAAGTCGTTGAAACCGTTCAATGCGTTAAAGTCGTGAAAGTCAGGACAAAAAGCCGAAGGGAAGACAAGGACGGAAATCCGTGATGAAATTCGGAAGGTGAAAACATGCCCAGAATCGACGACTACAATCAGGCCCTGGCCTTGGTGAGGGGTCAGCTTTCCGAGAAAAACCCCGATCACGTGGCCAGAGTATCAGGCGCGGACATGATCAGGGACAAAGATGGATCGTCCGCTTGTTCGCTTTCTTTTTTGAATCAGGAAGTGCAAATCACCTGGCCGGATCTCAAGGTGTTTTCCGGGCAGACCGGTGAGGAGGTCCCTGTTCAACAGCAAATCCTGATTCTCCATTACCTTCATGGCGCGTGGTCTTCGAATGGGGCCGAGCCGACCGGAGAATGGATTTCCTTCCAGGAAGTCCCGGACGGGAGATTCTACCTGGATGCTTTCAACCGGAGAGCCAAGAATCCTCTGGTCCAGGCCTTTGGTGAAAAACCGGAACAGATGGTGAAGCTGGCCTCGCAGGCCTATGGAGCCCAACCCTTTGATCAGGGTGATGCGTCCGTGCTGATCCGGGCGCTTCCGCGGATCAACGTGGCTCTGATTCTGTGGGAAGGAGATGAAGAGTTCCCCCCTGAAGGCAACATCCTTTTTGATCGCAACATCATTGAGATCCTTTCCGCGGAAGACATCGCCTGGCTGGCGGGGATGGTCGTCTATCCCCTGATGGGCATGGCCAAGCATTGATCATTGGGCATTGAACTAAGAAACTTCCCCCTTTGACAAAGGGGGAGCGAGGGGGATTTTAGAAGGAGCGGCACATGAACACCACCAAACCCATGGTCGGCGTCGTCATGGGAAGCACATCCGATGCGGATGTGATGAAGGGCGCTACGGAAACGCTCAAGGAGCTTCAGATCCCTTATGAAGCACGCGTGATTTCCGCCCATCGGACCCCGAAGCAAGCCCAGGAATACGCGTCCACGGCCGCTGAAAGGGGGCTTCAGGTGATCATTGCCGGCGCAGGCTGGGCCGCCCATCTGGCCGGATTCATGGCCGCCCACACAACGCTGCCTGTGATCGGCGTCCCGATTGATTCCTCACCTCTCCAGGGGCTGGATGCTCTGCTCGCCACGGTCCAGATGCCTCCAGGAATTCCCGTGGCTACCGTTTCTCTCGGCAAGGGCGGAGCCAAAAACGCCGCCGTGCTTGCAGCGGAAATTCTGGCTTTGAAGGATGCCCCCATTGCGGAGAGACTCAGCGCTTATCGGGAAAAGCTGACGCGGGAAGTCCTGGAAAAGAGCAGGGTGCTGGATCTGTGAACGGGGGGTTCAGGGTTCAAAGGTTCAGGGTTCAGGGCACGCCCAAGGCGCGTAAAGTTCAGGGTTCAGAACGATATGGTTCCTCGCGTGCTGAAAACCGATCGGGATGAATCGATCAACGAGGCTGCAAGGGTCATCATGGCCGGGGGCGTGGTGGCTGTGCCCACCGAATCCTTTTACGGGCTCGCGGTCAACGCCCTCGATGAAAAGGCGGTTGAACGTCTCCTTGCCGTCAAGCAAAGGCGGGAAGACCATCCCATCCTGATCCTGATCCACTCGGCCGAAGAGCTCAAAAAGTACGTGGTCCGAATCCCTCCTGTGGCTTCGCGCCTGATCGAAGCGTTCTGGCCCGGCGGTCTCACCATAGTTTTTGAGGCAAAGCCCGAGCTTCCTCTGCCGTTGACAGGGGGCGCGGGCAAGATCGGGGTGCGCCTTTCCAGCCACCCGGTTCCCACGGCGCTGGCGAAGGTCGCAGGCGTGGCGATCACCGGGACTTCCGCGAATGTGACCGGAGAACCTCCCTGCGAGAGTCCTGAAGACGTGCTAAGATCGCTGGGCTCCCAGGTGGACGTGATCCTCGACGGCGGCAGGACCGCCGGAGGAAAAGGCTCCACCGTCCTTGACGTGACCGTTTCCCCACCCGCCATCCTGCGAGAAGGTATGGTGTCCCGCCATGCCCTTCTGCCGATCATCGCTCCGTAAGTCTATCTGAAGAATCTTGGCTTGGAATAGGAGCAAAATACAGGATTTCCCCCATTGATTTATGACATATATTTACGCATATTTCCCCTCAATGTTGTCGGCTTCGTAAACGCTCATGACAGGGATATCTTGTCGCCCCCGCGCATGAAATCCCCCGGCCGGGCGAGTGGCCCTGTAGGGATCGGCCTCCGTGCCGATCCTCGGAACGGGATGCCCTTCGAGAACCTCAGGGTCTTGAGCCATTCGATGTTACTCATGGCCCTGAGGTTCTCGAAGGGCAAGTCGAAAGAGAACCCGTTCCCTACGGAACCATAAAACTGAATTCGCATGGTTCCCATAAAGCCCGCCCCTACATTTTCATTCGCGCGGGCGACCCTTGTGAGGGTCATGAGCGTTTACGAGTTCATCAATCTTGCATTTCAAAGAAACAACACAGGTGCGACGTTGCATCGAGAGGGATTGAGGATGAAAAAGCGGGCTGTGATTCTGTCCATCGTTTTTGTTGCAATCGCCTGTTTGATGCAGGGCGAGCCTCTTGCCGGTTCCGGCGAGGGGGAACAACGGTCAAATCCAAGGGTGGACAGTCCTTCGGCGGCCCCTTCAGGGCCGGGAGAACGAGAGAAGCGAAAAGCGCCCTCCGATTGCACGGATGTGGAATGGAAAGATGAAATGCAGAAGCTGCGATGCGAATCCTATCTGGAGCAACTCGGGGAAAGCTTTCACCAGGCCAGATACTATTCCATCCAGGGCGATCCCTGTAAATGTGCCGACTCCTCAGAGAGATTTCTGGAAATCATAAAGACCGGCACCCAGGATTGTCCGAAAGACTATTTTGCGAACAAGGGGTTTTCAGATCGGATTGTCAGGAACATTGATTCGTTGAAAGAACTGGGAACACGACGGTGCCTCGACGCTTCTGTTTCCACCAAGGGCAAGCTTTGAAAAGGCGTCAAAACCAAAGCCACGAATTCAGCAGACGGATCGCTGTGATGCATCCATGATCTTCTCACCATCCATCGGGGTCCTCAGGGACGACGGGACTTCAGTTTGCGTTCCCTGATCCAACAATACAGGACCGGGACAACAAGCATGGTAATGACCTCAAAGGTCATGCCGCCAAAAGTCGGGATGGCCATGGGAACCATGATATCCGATCCCCTTCCTTTCGATGTCAAGACAGGGACAAGCGCTAGGACCGTGGTGGCTGTGGTCATCAGGCAAGGCCGCACGCGACGCAGGCTGGCCTCGATGGTGGCCTGGCGGATTTCCTTTACCGTGCCGGTCGGTTGACGTGCAAAAGTGCTGTCGAGGTAGGTGGCCATCACCACTCCGTCATCCGAAGCGATGCCGAAAAGCGCCAGAAAACCAACCCAGACAGCCACTGACAGGTTGATAGGGTGGACCTGGAACAGGTCCCGCATCGAGGCCCCAAAGATGGAGAAATCCATGAACCAGGGCTGCGCATACAGCCATATCATGATAAATCCGCCGGACCAGGCTACGGCCACACCGGAGAAAACCAGGGCGCTTGTGGGCATGGACTTAAACTGTAAGTAGAGGATGAAAAAAATAATGAGGAGCGCAAGAGGGATGATGATTCTCAGCTTTTTGTCGGCCCTGACCTGGTTGATGTAATTTCCCGTGAAGCTGAAGCTCACACCGCTCGGAAGATCGAGTTCACCGTCCTCGATTTTTTCGAAAAGTTGCTGACGGGCCTCTTCGACCACGTTGGTTTCCGCATATCCATCTTTCTTATCAAAAAGCACATATCCGACCATAAAGGTGTCTTCGCTTTTTATTGCCTGGGGTCCAGGCACATACTTAATCTCGGCAAGCTGAATCAGGGGGATCTGGGTTGCGCCGGGTCCCGGAACCAGAACCTGCCCGATGGAGTCGAGGTGATCCCGCAGTTCTCGCATGTATCTGACGCGCACCGGATACCTTTCCCGGCCCTCCACAGTGGTCGTGATCTGTTTCCCGCCGATGGCGATCTCGATGACATCCTGCACCTTTTGCAGATCGATGCCGTACTGCGCAATGGCACGGCGATCGATGTCGATCTCCAGGTAGGGCTTGCCCACGATGCGGTCGGCGATGACCGACAACGGGTCGATGGACGGCACCTCCCTGAGGTGTTGTTCTATTTTGCGCGTCACTTTCTCAATCGTCGTCAGATCAGGCCCGTAGACCTTCACCCCCATGGTGGCCCGGATGCCGCTTTGCAGCATGACGATTCGAGCCGAAATCGGCTGCAGTTTCGGTGCAACCGTGGTGCCAAGGATCGTGGCCGCCTTGACGATTTCATCCCAGATGTCATCCGGTTCGCGAATGCCCCCCCATGCCTGGCGGCCTGGGTTGAGCGCCGGGTCCAAAGCCGGCCGCCACAAACGGAAAGGCCTTCCCCGTTGATCGGGAATCAGCCGGTTCTTTTCATCCCGCACAAACCCTCCCTGAACCAGGTATGGCTTGCCGTCGGGCGCGTCAAGAGGGACCCCCTTTTCATTGCGGAAGAAGTCGGTCTTGTCCGGTCTGAAACGATATCGCAGGTGTTGACCTTTCTCATCGGTCAGGAATTCGTCCCTGTATGTGATCAGGGTCTCGATCATTGAAACCGGCGCAGGGTCCAGGGGGCTTTCGACCCGGCCCAGTTTTCCCACCGCCTGCTCCACCTCCGGAATCAGCTCGATGGCTCTGTCCTGGCGCTGTAAAATGTCCAGTGCCTCGCCGATGGAGGCATGGGGCATCGTGACGGGCATGTACAAATAGGATCCTTCGTCCAGCGGGGGCATAAACTCTTTGCCCACTCCGGGGAACTTCTTCGCCAGGTAAGTGTGAGGTGCCGCTTTCTTGAAAAATCCGGGCATCCAGCCGAAAACGTTTTCATAGCCCTGCCAGATCATGATGCCCATCGTGAGGATAACCAGGGGAACGCAGAGAAAGGCGGCCTTGTGATCCAGGCACCACCCCAATATCCTGCCGTAAAAATGTTGAAAAAGCCGAAGGCCAACCAAAATCGCCCCGATCAGCAGGGCCACAAACATGAAATTGCGGGCCGGCCCTTTTTCCATGCCAAGGGGAAGCCAGAAGTTGGAGAGCACGAGGGCGACACCAATCCCAACAAGGCCGTTGTTCATCTGTCGCACCCACGGCCTGGCGCGCTCGGAAACCCGGAGGGCAAGCAAGTTCAAGCCGCCTATCAAGGCCACAAAGAGCCCCACCTTCCAATGGACAACAAACGCCAGTGCACCGCCCAGGTAAATCAAGCCCTCGTAAAAGACCCACCCGTAGTCCCGCCGGCCGGGTTTTCGGGTGAATAGGGTGTAAGCCAGGGGCGGGATGACGCACAGGGCCACGATGAGGGATGCCAGCAGGGCGAAGGTCTTGGTAAAAGCGAGGGGTCGGAAGAGTTTACCTTCGGCCGCCACCATCGTAAATACAGGCAGGAAACCGACGATCGTGGTGGAAATTGCGGTCAGGACGGCGCCGGCCACCTCGCGGGTGGCGAGCATCACCGCTGTCAGCCGGTCTTCACCCGGTTCCGGCCGGTCCAGGCGTCTGAAGATGTTTTCGGTGACGATGATCCCCATGTCCACCATGGTGCCGATCGCGATGGCTATACCGGACAGGGCCACGATGTTGGCGTCTACGCCGAAGGCCTTCATCGCCACAAAACAGATCAATACGGCCAGCGGCAGCAGGCCGGAAATGAGGATTGAACTTCGCAGATGCATCACCATCACGAGCACCACGATGATGGTGAGCAGCATCTCCCACGACAGGGCCGAGCGCAGGGTGTCCAGGGTTTCGTAGATCAGTTCGGTGCGGTCATAGAAGGGGATGACGGCAACCTGGCTGACCGTGCCGCCGGCAAGGGTCCGTTTGGGCAACCCCAGGGAGATCTCTTCGATCTTTTTCTTGACCCGCTGGATGACGGCCAGGGGATTCTCCCCGTAGCGGACGACGACAACGCCTCCGACAACCTCTGTTCCGCCCTTATCCAGGGCTCCGCGCCGGGAGGCCGGACCCAGGGTTACGTTGGCCACATGCTCCACCAAGATGGGCTTGTTGTCGACGACCTTGATCAGGGAATCCTGGATGTGACCCAGGTTCTTGATGAAACCAAGGCCCCTGATGACATACTCGACCTTGTTCACCTCGATGGTGCGCGCTCCCACGTCCACGTTGGACCTTCGGACTGCATCCACCACCTCTTCCAGGCGCACGTTGTGATAGCGCATCTGATCGGGGTTGACGTCGATCTGGTATTCCTGCACAAAACCGCCTACGGAAGCCACTTCGCTCACGCCGGGAACCCCGAGCAGTGCATAACGCACATACCAGTCCTGGATGGTTCTCAGTTCGTGGAGGTCCCAACCTCCGACCCTGTTGCCCTGGGAATCGACACCCTCCAGGGTGTACCAGAAAACCTGGCCCAGCGCGGTAGCATCCGGTCCCAGCGCCGGCCTGATCCCCTCGGGCAGATCGCGGGCCGCCAGGCTGTTAAGGCTTTCCAGCACCCGGGTGCGGGCCCAGTAAAAATCGACACCATCCTCGAATATGGCATAGATGAGAGAAAACCCGAACATGGAGTAGCTGCGGATGGTTTTCACCCTCGGCAGGTCCAGCAGGGACACCGAGAGCGGATAGGTAATCTGGTCCTCCACGTCCTGGGGGGAGCGGCCGGGCCATTCGGTGAACACAATCTGCTGGTTTTCGCCGATATCCGGAATCGCATCCACCGGCACCGGATCGCGCAGAAACCATTCCGGCTGCCAGTCAAAGGGAGCCACCGCCAGGCCCCACCCCATCATGATCATGGTCGCAAAAAAAACGACCATCCGGTTCTTGAGGCAAAACCCGATGATCCGGTCGATCCAGGAGGTGGGAGGTTTCACCGTGCGCCCCGTTTCAGGTTCATCAACCGCTCTTTGATCTGATCGCGCCGGGTGGGCGCCGGTTTGGCGGTTTCCGGCGTGGGTCCCGGCGGCTCCGTCTCATTTTTGGTTTCCATGTCCATGGCCGGCGTTCCAACGTGGTGCTGGCGTATGGTCATCGTTCCTCCATCCCTCTGTTCCATCATGCTGGGTTTGGCGAGAATCTGCACGGCGCTGTCGATCTTGAAGTTGCCGTTTACCACCACCTTTTCGCCCTCATCGAGCCCTTTCTCTACGACATAGTAGTCTGTGGCCCGCGGGCCCAGCACCACCTGGCGTCCTTCGTAGGTCCCGGGCTTGCCCGGCACTTCCACGTAGACGACCGCCCGGTTTCCCGTGATCAGAGGTGCGGTCTCGGGTATGACCAGCGGGGGTTGGTCTTCCATTTTTCTGCCGGGCACCGCCACACCCCCGGAAGTCAAGGTGGAACGAATGACGCAGCGGACGAGCATGTTCGGTCTCAGCCTTTTCCTGGGGTCCGTGTAAAGCACCCCGACCCTAAAGGTGCGGGATTGGGGGTCAAACTCCGGATCGAGGTACTGCACCTTTCCGATGAACGTCTCTCCCGGGTAGGCATCCACCCGGAGTTCGGCTTCCTGGCCCAGCCTGAGCCATGGAAAATCTGCGGCGTAGCCATCCAGCCTGGCCCACACGAATTCCGGATTGGCAATGGTGAACACGGCCTCTCCGGTGTTGACATAGGATCCTTTGAAGGCGAACTGTTCCTGAACAATGCCGGTAGTGGGGGTGATCACCGTTGAAATGCCCGAGGGCAGGCCGCGGGCCATGATCCTTTCGATGTTTTCTTCGGTCAGGCCCAGCAGCCTCATTTTGCGCTTGATCTGGGCCAGTTTTTCCAGCGCGGCCTGCTTGGCCGCCACTTCCTCTTCGGGCGCCTGTCCGTCTTTGGGGACATCGAATTGCCTGCGCGGCGGCCTCATCTGCCTTTTGTAAATCTGGCCTCTTGCCGGGCGGTAATCGACCACATCGGGAAATTCCTTCAAGACTTCAAAGAGATCCTGCTCCAGGACGAAAAGTTCCGAGGAGTGCATGTCAAAAAGCGGATCGCCCACCCTGACCATCTGCCCGGCTCTCTTCACATAGATCCGGTCGATAATTCCCGGTGCAAAGGCCGTCACCCGGTATTGCTCGACAGGATCATACTCGATCCTGCCGAACAATCTGATCTCGGCCGTGACCAGCTTCCGTTCCACCGGGGCCACCTGAATCCCTGCCGCCTGGACCGCTTCCGGTGAGAGGCTCACCCGGGGTATCCCTTTTTCGTGAAGGTAGGCCTCAGTCGCCACCGCCACCAGGTCCATGCCGCAAACCGGGCACTTGCCCGGCTTTGACATGGGCACAACACAATTCATTGGGCAGGCATAGGCCGTCGGTTCCGAAGAGCCGGTCGTGCCGGAGGCGGCAGGACTGAGGGTCCCCTTTCCAGAGGTTTCCACTCCCGCCCCATCGCCTCTGAACCAGTAGCCCATGACCACGCCCATGACAAGCACGATGGTGACCAAGATTGTGCGTTTCAGCCACGGATGTTTTTCACTGATCCTTTGCATCTTTGTTCCCTTACCCGTCCGCGATTCCGTTCATCCCCCTCCCTCGATGCCCGTCCTCCTCAGCCGAGCTGCTGCGGAGGATGGAGGAGGGGTTGGGGGAGGGTGAATAGAGCCCCGCTATCCGTCCAGCACAAAATCGGAAAATATCATGGGGTAGATTGATATCATGACAAAAACACTGTAACCGATCATGGATATGAGGCAAAAGTTTTCTTGTGAGCGAGGCACCGCCTCCCTGAGGGAGGGAATCTCCTTGAATCGATCAACCACTCCGACACCCGCGCCGGTGATGCCGGCCAGGAAAAGAGAAAAATACAGAGGATATCCTATGTAACCATACTCCTTCTGAAGAAGACAAAAAGGACAGTGATGGGTGGGGAGCTCATAGAAATAGGGTGAGACAAAGGAAATAATGAAAGCCAGGGCCAGGATCATGGTCCAGGCCGCAAGCGCGGCAAAGAGCCTTGCCGCCCTCCCGGTAACCATGAAATGGATTCCGGTCCGGATGGTCAGCACCACGCTGAGGAAAAAAAGAATCTTGGTGGGGAAGGGGGAGAGCGCGGCCAGCCCGCCCGCGAGGGTCTCCGCATCTTCGCCGAACAAGGTCCCGCAGCAGGAGGTGATCACATCGGCTCTCAGCCCCAGGAAGTACTTGGTTTGAAAAAACGCTTCCCCGACCAGGAGCCCTGACACAACGATCAGATATTTATACTTGATCCTGATGAGAGGATAATCGGCGCCCTTGTTGTCCATGTGATTCACCATGAGCCAGATGCCGCACAGAAGAAAGTTGATGACTTTCAGGACAAGGGTCGGGTATCCGAAATCGTTCACATTCAGGGAGCCCGCCGCACACATGGCGCCCACAAAAAGGCCGTGAATATGGTCCGCGGTATAAACGAAGAGGAAGAGTGAAAAAAGCTGCAAGCCCAGAAGGTAGGCGAAAATGGTGGTGATAAGATAGGTCTTCCTTTCCATCATCAACTGGCGTTCGCTTCCGCTTTGGATGTCCCACCACCGGATGATCTGAAACCCCATGACGGAAGCATAGACGGCGAATCCGCTCACCAGCAAAGCCCCTGATATCAGCGCGATGATGGCCGGGTTCAGTAACAAAGGACGACTCCTGTCTAACCCTTATTCAACGACGGCGCCGTCACGGAGGTTGACGACGCGATCCACGATGGAGGATTGGAATATGAGCGGGTCATGGCTGGCGATGAGGATCGTTTTGCCCTCCTCCTTGATCTCCGCAATGATATCCAGGAGGGCCATGACAAGATCCGTGTCCAGGTGAGCCGTCGGCTCGTCGGCAATAACCACGGAAGGCCCGTTGATCAGCGCTCTCGCAATGGCGACCCTTTGTTGTTCTCCGCCGGAGAGGGATTCGACCTTCTGGTGCGCCTTGGATCCGATCTTCAGCCTGTCCAGGAGATCCATCGCCTTCCGCTTGACGATCCCGTGCTTCGACCCGCCGGGGTATGCGGGAATCATGGTATTCTCCAGCACCGTGATCCCCCTGATGAGATTGTAACTCTGGAAGATAAACCCGAACGTGTTTCTCCTGACCTCGGTGGCGAAGCGCTGCGTGAGGCTCGTGGTTTCCCGGCCGTTCAGGAAAATCCTGCCCGAGGTGGGCCTCGACATACAGCCGATGATGCTTAGCAGGGTTGTTTTCCCCGACCCGCTCGGTCCCACGAAGACCGTGATCCGGTTCATGTCGATCTGAAGATCGATGTCCCTGAGTGCCGTGAAGGCCTTCGTCTTGCCGGCGTTGAAGGTCTTGGTGATTTTGGCCAACTCGATCATCCCTCTAGGCTCTCTGCTCCATGCTTTACCCTTGCCTCATGACGATGTCCGGGTCCATTGTGGATACCTTCCAGATGGGCAGAACCGTCACGAGGGTATAAGGCGCCACGGTGAGAAAGAAAAGGACGGCCAGTTGAAACGCGTCCACCACCGGCCTCAACGTGAATGCGGGGTAAAGAACGGCCCAACCTTTGAGAGCGTGTTCAAAAAGGGTCGCGGAGGCGAAAAACACGTGGGCATAGCTGGCCAGGACCCCCAGGACAAAGGAAGTCAGCGAAATTCCGATCCCCTCCCAGAACTTGATCATCAGGATATCGGCCGTGTCCCATCCCACGCCTTTCAAAATGCCGATTTCGGTCCTCTCTTCGGCACTCAAACCCGTGGCCTTGTCCCATGCAAAAATGAAGAAAGCGAGCACGGCGCCGCTCAGCAGAACGAGCATGTACCCGCTCCGCCAGTCGAACAGGGAAGCGTAGGTCCTCAAGATTTCTTCTCGCAAGATGGGCCTCGCGTCCGGCATGGCCTGGGTGATCTTCTCTGCGATGGTCCGGCGCTCCTGTTCGTTCCTTATCCTGACGGCCAGATCCGTGGCAAATCCCTCGGCGACCCCGGAAATCTTCCTGAATACCGGTTCCGACATGAGGATCAGGTCGGCCGTGACCAGATCCGTGGCGGCCTCGAAGACCTTTACGACACTGAGCACAAGGGTCTCTCCGTCGTGGGTCCTGAAATAGATCTGGTTTCCCTGCACCGTCCCCCAGGTTCGCAGGACCCCGTGCCCCAGTTCCACCGCGTGGTCGGCGTGAGGAAAATTCTCGGGGACCATGATGGTGTAGTTGGAACCGGACGCCGGGTGGTAGTAATAGCCCCACAACCTTGCCGTCACGGACTGGACGCCGCGGATGCCTTTGACTTTCGCTACATAGCCTGTGGGGATCAGATCATGTCTTCCGCCGACCATGCGCTGAACGATCATCTCGGGCGCATCGGCCAGGACGGCCTCGGCTTCTTTCTTGAACGCGCCGGCAAAAAAGATGACGGACGAAATGACAAAAACCACGAGGGTGTAAACTAAAATGAGAGACGCGTTTTTGCTCTTTCTCCTCCAGAGGGACGAGAGCGTATAGTCCATGAAAGCCCGCTGTCGTTCAATCCATTTCATGGTGGTTACTGCCTCATCCACAACGAGACCGGCGGCCGCACCATGGAGCCGGAGGGAAAGTGTTCCAGTGCCAGGGGGTGATCCTGGAAAGCCGAGTGCAAATCCGCCTGCGACAGGTGCCGCGTGTATCTTGCCTCCGTGAAAAGACACAGGTCCGTGAGGCGGAGTTCCAGAACCAGCCTTCTCTTCACCTCAAGGACATCCTGGTGATGCCGGGCGCTGAGTGCCGGGTGAAGCCACAGCAGCATGCCAAGGCATACCCCGCAGAGCGCGATGAAAATCAGATAGGGCGTCGATTTCCTCACAGATCTCATCCGTTAACGCCGCTCAGTCATCCAGTTTATGGATCACCGCGGGCTTGATGTCATTGAATTTCAGGAGTCTTCTGCCGCCGTGATCCGCCATGAATTCTTTCGCGTCCGCTTCGGTCAGAAAGGGAATCAGTTCTCTCCCCATGGGACCGTATACGTCGCTTCCAATGACGAAAAAGGCGTCATGCGCTTTGATCCGTTTCATATCGTAATATTCTGTAACGTAGATCGCGTCGATGTCCGTGACCGTCTTGTCCGGATTGTATTTCTTCACGTTGAAGAAATACTTGAAAAGGTCCTTTGCCCCGTCAAAGAACTCCACGGTACCGTCCTTGAACATGATCTCGGCCACCCAGTCAGGATACTTGTAGACGAACATCCCGCAAACCGGGCATTTATCCTTTTTCGAAAGCTTCACCGGTCCGTCGGTGTCGGCCCAGACCGCCGAAGCCATCAGGAAAAGAGAAAAGAAAAGTGAAAGAAATTTCTTCATATATTTCAATTCCTTATGGGGCTAACACAAACGCGTTTACTGTTTTAGAAGGTCATTGCGAGCACGAAGGGCGCGGCAATCCAGTCTTTATTGAGATTGCTTCTTCCCCCGGATCAAGTCCGGGGTCCTCGCAATGACGGTGTGGGACTTTTTACCGTGAAAATCCCCCCTGCCCCCCTTTACTAAAGGGGGGAACCCGGGCGGCACTTGCTTAAACCTCTCCCTTTGTTAAAGGGGGAGGACGAAGGATAGCCGGAAACTCCCCCCTTTGAAAAAAGGGGGGCCGGGGGGGATTCTCATGCGCGGGGGTGGCCAATTCGCCAGCCATGAGCGTTTACGAATGCATCAAACTTAGCTGGATTTCATTCTCCTCATTTTCCGCCTCTCCCGGATCATCTTCGTATCCTCGTACATGTCTTCGTACGAGGCTTTCATGGCCTCCTCGAAGCCCGCGTTTTGGCCCCCGTTTTCCTTCATGTATTTTTCCGCCCCCTCTTTGCTCTCGAAGGCCCACTTCGCTCTCTTGGTCATCACACCCATCTTTTTGCCGCCGATGACCCAGACGGCTTTTTCAGCATCGATAAGTTTCCTGGTCTCGTAATCGCCCACTTGTATGGACTTGGGCCCCTTGTCAATGTGAACGGCCATGTCGATGGCGGCGCAGTGAATCGAGCAGGCGCCGAAGGTGGACCCGTCATCGTACACGATGTAAATGCGCGAATGGGCGAACTTGGCCCTGTCCATGCCGCAATAGGGACAGGATGGATGCCCGGTGATGTCCGGCGGCACGGCGTCCCCGCCTGTCTGGGAAACAAGTCCCTTGTATTCCCTGTCGAGCCTTGCTTTGTAGGCCGTCTCACATTTTCCCTTGCAGGTCGGATCGCCCCCGCAGTGTTCGAGACAGACGGTGTACTCTTTTCCCACCACGCTTTTTACGCTCTCCCATTGCGCCTTTTTTTCCTCGGGCACGTTGTACATGGGTTGAACATCCATGCTCCCATGACCGTGCTTCTGGGCTTCGCCCGTTCCTGAAAAAAGACACCAGCAAAAAACAAACGCTATCGGGACCATGATGACCAAAAATGTGCGTTTTCTCATTTTTTAAACTCCTTATGAGCTGTTAAGGAATGACTTACACAGTTTTCCAAATATGAATGGTCTCATAATAGTATTGACAGTCATTGCCTCCCCGTTTTTGTAGGAGCAAGCTCCTGCTTGCGACAGGATCGCGACCGGGAGGACGCTCCTACACAGAGATGACATGTCGGCAAAAACGGAGCGTAAATACTATTTCGAGACGGTTAATAATGGTCAAAAGCGTTCACCTCACCCGAGAAATTTTTTGAAGGATGAAGGCGGCCTCCTCCATGCCGATCCTGCCGTCGCCATTGAGGTCCGCCTTCACATTGGCGACGTCCGGAATCATGCCTGCCACAATCCGCAGCGTTGACACGGCATCCGAAACGTCCACATCCCCGTCCGAATCGATGTCGCCATCGATCTGCACCACCCCGAAGGTGAAAGTGTCCACGAACACGAACTTCTCGTCCCCCACGACCCCCTCTGTTTCCCGGAATTCGAATTTTGTGAAGCCGGCAGCGTCGATGACCCCGAAAAATCGAAATGTGTTGCTCAAGATGCCCGAATCGCCGAAATTGACCGGGTTCGCTTCATCTCCGTCCAGAATCAAGATGAGCTTGCCACCGGGCGTGCCGCGAGCCCAGCCGGCCACGCCATACAGCGCGCTCGCACCGGCCTGTCTCGTCCCGACGACGCCGTCATGTTTGAAACATCCTGCCGGGGCAGGTGTTTCCGTGCAATCCAACCCGGCGCCTTTAACAGTCGGGTCCCCATGGGGATAGGAATACAATCCCCAATAACCCTCATGAGCGGCCCCGTCGCTGGTCGTTATCTCGCTCCCGGCCACGTCCGGATGGTTGGATGTCCATGCGATGCCCTGGCTGGTAATGCTCGGGGCCGTGACCGGGCTCAGGGGATTTGTCGTGCGCACCGGATCCCACGGCGGCTCAGCCTCGAAACCTTCCTGAAAGGTGATGAGGCCGAGACCGGCCAGGTCGGCGAGGTAGGCTGCTTCATCGGTGTAAACGGTCACCTGCGCAAAAGCCGACGATGCAGTGCCAAGAAGCACGCACACGAAAAGGACCATGGCTGTCCGAAAAGCATGCCCCGGATTTCTCATCATCTCTTCGTTCGTCCAGAAATGGAGCCACTATGGCCTTGGATTGTCATTGCGAACCCGAAGGGCGTGGCAATCCCTCATCCAAAATCAAGATTTCTCGGCTGCTGCCTCGAAATGACATTATGACACAAGCCTCCAAGGGACGGGGTGATATTAGTTCGTCTGAGCCGTTTCCGAACCTTCGACGCCGGAAACCGTGACCGTGCCCGGATCTCCTCCGGCGCCCCTCACGGAGATCGTCCACTTGGATTTCTTGCGATCCCACTTCATGGCTCCAAAGCCTACCAGTTCCAGGTTCGCCTGTTGTCCCAGGTCGCTCGTGGCTTCGACAGAGAGAATGTCTCTCCTGGACGTATAATCCGCTTTCAGGATGTCGATGGTCAGGTCATAGCCGTTACAGTCCTGGTCCACGCCGTCGTGCTTTGTCTCAGGCGCCCCGGGATAGATCGCAGCGTTACTGTCATCGCAGTCTTGCAATATACCACATCCTGCTTCAGCATAGTAGCCGTCTTCATCCGCGTCCGTACAAGCGCCCTGGTTCCCCTCCAGCAGGGCGTAGGCTTCCATGGCGTCCAGAAGCCCGTACCCGTAGGCATTGTCAGGCCCGGCCTCTCCGAGGTCAAGGGCCGAATCCTTGAGGGCCCCTTCGAGTTCGGCAACCGTTGCGCCGGGAAAGGCGCTCAGGAGCAGGGCCATGGTCCCTGCCACATGCGGCGCCGCAAAGGAGGTCCCGTTCACCGACGTGTACCAGCTTCCGAGGTCCGACGTCCTTACACTGACGCCCGGCGCCACCACCTCCGGGTAGAAGTCGCCGTCGCAGGCCGAAGGCCCCCGGCTGCTGAAATAAGCGATGTTCAGGCTAGCGTCGAGTGCGCCCACCGCGAAACTTTCCGGGTAATTGGCCGGGCTCTCGCTCGTATTCGCATAGGGCCCGTTGTTTCCGGCTGAAAACACCACGGCGATTTGGGCCGCCTTGAGGGCCTGCACGTCAGGCCTGAATTCTGTGAAACACTGATTGACGAGCTGGCTGTACCCCCACGAGTTGTTCACCACGTCCGGGGCGTCGTTCGTGGCCGGATTGCCGTCCGGATCCAGGAGCCACTGGAAGCCCAGGTGGATTGCGCTGTAGGAGGCGGCTCCCGCGTCGTTGAAGATCTTCACCGCGATCCACTGTGCGGCCGGCGCCACGCCGATGGCCGTTCCTCCCGCGTCTCCCCCGACCATCAAACCCGTGACCTGGGTCCCGTGGCCGTTCCTGTCATAGGGTGTGGCATGCTCGCCGTTGGGGTCGTACCAACTGTTAGCCCCCCCTCGCCACCGGGAAGCCAGGTCCGGATGACTCGCATCCACTCCAGTGTCCATGGCTGCGACCACGGTTCCTGCGCCCGTAAATCCGAGTCCCCAGAGTTCCGGGGCGCGGACTGCGCTGATGTTCCATTCAGGCGCACTCTCCGCGGCCGGAACCGGCTCCGATTTCCTGATCGTGCCGTCCAGCCTGATGCTCTCCACGCCCGGCTGACCGGCCAGTTCTCCGATCACCGCCGCAGGCGCCGTGACCGCCAGTCCGTTGAAGATCCACAAGGAAGTGATTCTTTTCGCCTCTTTCTGCTTCAGAAAGCTCTTGAGGGGCTCCTGGGTTTTGTCCGCCTTGTCCTTGAGAGCCTTGACGATCTCGCTCCTGAGCTTGCCTTTACCCTTGTCCTTGATCTTCTTCACATCCACCTGATCGGACAGGGTGACCAGCACCGAAACCTCGTCCTCGGGACCCAGGGTCTGGAGAACGGATTCGAGTCCAGGATCAATCACACCCGCGTGTACGGCAAACCCCAGCCACACAACGAGCATGAAGCCAATCATCATACTGAATATCACTTTCCTCATTTTAAAACCTCCAAACAATGATGAATTCGTAAACGCTCATGACCTAAGTCTCGGTCACCCCCGCCCGTGAATGCGCCCGAGGCGCATAAAAATCCCCCTCGATCCCCCTTTGATAAAGGGGGAGGTTCAAGGAGCCGCCATAAAGTCCCCCCTTTCGAAAAGGGGGGGGCAGGGGGGATTTTCACGGTAAAAAGTTTCGGAACAAGAGCCATGCAAAATCCCCTCTGTCTCCCCTTTAAAAAGGGGAGGACTTGCAGCGGGTTTCCCCCTTTGGAAAAGGGGGAGTAAGGGGGATTTGAGCTTCGGGGTACGAATTGTGCTGACTGAGATTGGTTTAATCGCGTCATTGCGAGCCCGAAGGGCGGGGCAATCCCATTTTTACTGCACCGTGAGATTCTCCGCCTTGAAATCGCCGATGACCACCGAGACCTTGTCGCCGGCTTTGACCAGGTTGGCCGCATTGCCGAAGAACATCCAGTAAATTTTGCCTTCCTTATGGTCATAGGTGCTCATGAGCGGGCCGACCTTGGCCGTGCGCGGCACGGCCAGCACCTTGCCGGTTTCCTGGTGAACCAGGTACGGTTTGGCATCCTTAGCAAAAAGGGTGTCGGCCTTCTTTGGATCCAGAACCCTGTAACGGAAATCAACGATGTGGTTGTTGGCCGACATGCGGAGGCTGGTGACCTCGATGCCCCATTTTTCCGCCATGGGATTCTGTTGGAGCGACGCTGTTGAAATTTTCGTCACCGTCGCGGTGGCGTCCGCCATGGCCTGCCCTGAGAAAAGGACCAGGAGGAGCAGGGCTGCCGGCAATGCGATCGACTTGAAAATTCTTTTCTCGATCTTTGATGTAGGCATGGGAATACCTTCCTTTCCGAAATACCTGGACCCCGTTTTTCAACGGGGTGACGACCTTTTTTTGGGGAACCGTGCACTTTGTTCCATTTACCGCGCTCTGCCAACCCGTGCAGCGGTTCACTTACCTTCCTTTATGCCCATCCTCATGACGGGCACCTTCCCCATAAAGGAAGATGCCCGGTTTAAGGTTATTGCACCACGTTCACCCGGACCGTGGCCGTGTTGGAGGTCAACGGCGGCGTGCCGTTGTCCTTCACGTTGTACTGGAACGTGTCCGTGCCCCGGAAGCCGGGATTCGGCGGCGTGTAGGTCACGGTGCCGTCGCCGATGTTGACTACCGTGCCTCCGCGCTGGGAGTTGGGCCCGGTGGTGATCACGACCGATGCCGGAACGATTGTGCCGTCGGGATCGGTGTCGTTGGCGACAACGTTTATGTTTACCGGCGTGCCCCTGGGCGTCTGCGCCACGTCGTCAACGGCAGTTGGGGCGACGTTGGGTATGGGGTCATCATCCGTGATGGTAACTTCCGCTCTTGACGGCGTGCCGAGGGTGGCGCCGCCGGTCGCGTTGCTCAAGGTAACGTTGAAGGTTTCATCACCCTCGTAGGTCATGTCATCCAGGATGGTGACGTCGAAAGTAGCACTTGTCTGCCCACCGGCGAAGTTGAGCGTGCCGCTGGTAGCCGTGTAGTCATCCGGTTCCGTAGCAGTGCCATTGGCCGTGGCGTAGTCCACCGAGACTGCGCCGGCACTGCCGTCAACCCGCTCGACGGTGATTGTGAGGGTAGCGCCGTTTTCGGCCACACTGTATGTCGCTGAGCTGAACTGCAAGGCTCCAGGCCCGGCGTCGTCCTCGACGATGGTAACCGTCGCGCTTGACGGCGTGCCGAGGGTTGCGCCGACGGGGTTGCTCAGGCTGACGGTGAAGGTCTCGTTGCCTTCGTAGGTCGCATCATCCAGGATGGCGATGTCGAAGGTCGCACTTGTCTGTGCATCGGTGAAATTGAGAGTGGTCGTGGGGACGGCCGTGTAGTCTGAGCCGGCTGTGGCCGTGCCGTCGGCCGTAGCATAGTCAACGGAGACAGCGCCGGCGCTGCCGCCGACCCGGTTGACCGTGACCGTGAGGGTGGCGCCGTTCTCGGCCACACTGTATGTCGCGGCGCTAAACTGGAGGATCCCGGCTCCAGCCACCACGTCCAGATAGGTCAGCATGCCGCCGCCCGTGGCCATGCCGTTGGTCAGGTTGAGGGCCCGGTCGTAAAGGGCGTAGGATCCTGCGTCCGTCACATTGATCATGGCGTCAATGGTCTTGCCGGCAGGCAGTTCCACGCCGTACTGCTGAATCGGGTGCGGATAGCGGTTCCCGTCCTCTGCGATGAGGTCCATGTACAGCCCCCCTTCGAGAGTCGGCACGACCGTCTCGATGCCGGCATTGACCAGGCGGAGGAGCACATCCTGGCCTGTGCCTAAGGCCAGGTGCGTTGTGGCCGGGTATGCTGCGCCGTTGATCAGGAAGTACTGGGGAACCCAGTTGATCACCCTGGCGCCGCCGAAACCGGCGGGGTCGGCATTGAGGTTCGGGTCGATGGCGCTGAAGACCAGCACCTCGTCCTGGTCATAGGTGACTCCGGGATAGGCTGTATTGGCCGCTTGATCCACCACCAGCACGCCGTAGAGGCCCATGGGCACCTGGGTCCGTATCCTGTCCGTGGCGCTGTGGTACAGGAAGGTGCCGGCCCTCGTGGTGAACGTGTAGGCGGCCGTGGCGCCCGGCCCGACCTCACCCGTGAACTTGCCCGCAGTCCCGCCGGCCGAAGCCGGGCGAAGGCCGGGAACAAAGAATGACACGGGTTCAGCAAGGTTATTGGTCAGGTTGATTGTAAGTGATTCCCCGGCCGTTGCACGCAGGACAGGTCCCGGCAGGGTCGCATCCCCTGCAGTGCAGGTCGACCCGAGGACGTAGCCCCAGATTTGGACTGCGGTCGCGTCCGGCATGGTAACCGTTCCTGTCGTAGCGCAGAGATCAAAGGTCGTCTGCGCAAAGGAGGGACCCGCCATCCATGCAAAGGCAAAAAGCACCATGGCCGGCAGCCTCAGCTTCTTAAAGAGTATTTTGCAGTTCATCGATTGTCCCTCCCTTCCTATGGTATCGGTGTGCCGGGCGGCTCTACAACCATCATGCTCATCATGCCGCCTGGAAAGATGTCGAAGTTGGTGAGCTCTTTCTCCGCGTGGGAGTGCCACATGAAGAAGAAGCCGTTGTTGGGGTTGAGGCCGCCCTCGCCCGGGGGCAGGGGCTCTCCCTGGCCCAGGAACGGGCTCCCTGACCACCAGCCTCCGAAAGCGAGGTTCTGCGTGGCAGGCAGAACGACCGGGAAGGGCTTGCCGTGGTCAGGCGCGTACTCGTTCTCCTCCATATCATCGCCGGGAGCATGCCCATAGATGTCCCAGCCCAGCTTTTCGCCGGTCCACTCGAAGATGGCGTCCACGGTCTGGCCTGGAACCGAAAGGGTCGTGAACCTGCCCCGCTTGGCAAGAGCCCCGCCTGCGGTCGTCAGAAGGCGGCCGTAGCGCGCGATTTCGTAATAGTGGTTGCCGTGAAGGTGCAACGGGTGCTGGTCCTGGTCCGCGCCGATGATCCGCACCAGGATCTTCTGGCCCGGCGTCATGCGCGGCGTGGAATTGTAAGGCTGGTGTGGCAGCCAGGGCACAAAAGCGTCTGCAAAGTCATCGGGCGCCGCCCTGCCGTTGATGAACCAGTACACGGGCCAGCGGGCCGTGAAATCGATCTCTCCGAACCGGTTCTGCTCGGCCAATTGATGAAAGGAGGGGTCCATGGACGTGAGCAGGAACAGGTACTCATGGTCGAAAGACGTATCAGCATGGTTGTATGCCTGATCCGGTTGCCCTGAAGGCCTTACGATGATGGCGCCCACGAGTCCCATCTCGATCTGGAGCTCGGGCTGGGTTCCGCTCTGATACATGTAGGTGCCGGGCTCGGATGCGGTGAAGGTGTAAGTCACCACGTCAGCCGGGCCGGCGGATTCCTGGGTCAGGAGACCCGGATTGCCGCCGGAGGCCGTCACCTGGTGACCCGGGAACACGATCGAGGCGCGCTGGCCGAAGGGCAGATTGCTCGTCAGGGTGATGGTCACGCTTTGACCCTGTGTCAGGATAAGGGTCGGACCAGGATATTGGGGAACCTCTGCGGGGGTGGCGCCCGGCGCGTGGTAGCCCCAGAAGTGATAGGAGCCGCCGTCCGGGGTGCTCAGCTCTCCAGCACCTGCGGTGAACGTGAAGTTCGTTCCCGTGATGCCGTCGATGCGGGCCTGGGCCTGCACGCTGCCGGGGGTGAGCAGCACGAGCGCAGCCAAAACCGCGACCGTGAGGACCCCGCAAGCGCGAATATTACTAAGTCTTATATTCATTGCGATCCTCCTTCCTGTAAATCCTGTCTAATTTCAGTTGATCACGATTTTGGTCATCATGCCGCCCAGGTCTGCGGCCTGGTCGTTGTTGGCCAGGTAGTGCAGGTTGGAAGCATAGAGGTAGTACTCGCCCGGCGCTACACCTGCCGTATCCAGGATCACGTCCGCCGACATGCCGCCGCCCATGGTCACCGAGTTGGTGGTGTAGTGGATCTTGGAGCCGTCGGACGCCTTCAGTTCCTTGGCGTCGATGCCCACCACCCTCATGGGGATGCTCGGGCTGGTGAGCGTATGGGTCACCGTGATGTTGAGGTTCGAGAGCCGCAGCAGAACCTTCTGGCCCGCAACGGCCGTGACCAGCGACGACACCTTTTGCGACACGATGCCGCCGTTCTCGGCAGGGGCCGGCAGCGGATTCGGGTCAGTGGTGTCCGGGTAGCCGCGGCCGTTGATCATGGGGTAGCGGTCCCACATCATGGCAAAAGGCAGGGGCTGCACGGTCCAGCTTGCATCGTGGAACTCGGGGTCGAAGCCGCCGAGCTGGAGGGCGTATTCCACGTCATAGCCTGTCGTGCCATCGCCGTCGTTGTAAACGTATTTGCCGCTCGGATAAAGTGCCGTGTTGCCGTTCTGTGCCGGCCGCACGTAGAGATTGCCCAGCATGCCCATCTGCATGTGCTCGGTCGCCTCGACGTGGCAGTGGTACATGTAAGTGCCGGGCTCCACCAGGTTGTAGTAGTAGGTCAGGCTCGCGCCCATCATGATCGAGATCCCCGACTCGGGCAGGCCGTCGAACACTGTGGACGACTGGGGGAAACCGTGGAAGTGGACCGTGTGCGGATCAAAGAGGTCGGGCCGGATCACCATGCCCACATTGGTCAGGGTGAGGTAGAACTGCTTGCCTTCGTCCACCACGATAGTCGGCGCAGGCCACTCCGAAGCCAAGGCTCCGGCTGCCATTACGTCCGCCGCGGGTGTTCCGGTGACGTCGGCGAACCCGAACATGTACTGGGGCCTGCCGTCCGCCATGGTTGCGAAGCCGTCGCCGCCTGTCAGGTGCATGCACTGCACACCCAGGGAATCCGCCAGGGCCGGCTCGTTGTATCTTCCGGACGGCGGACCGGTACTCACCACATCTTCGCAATCGCCGTCGCCGTTCATGTCGCACGGGCACTGGACCTGGACCTGGGCTCCGGAAGGCGATGCCGCAAACAGGAGCAGCAGGGCCGCCAGGAGCGGGATAAAGTATTTGCTTGCTCTATTCATGTTTTCACTCCTTTCTTTTCATCGTTTATTTGTTAGGAGCTTTGCTGCCAGGGTTTTATTTTTTCCCCCTCCCCTAATCTCATAGACGCGAACGTGGGAAGGAGAGAAGCTGCATCCTATGTTTCGTCATTCCGGCGGAAGCCGGAATCCAGGGGTTTAGGACATTTCTGGACCCCGGTTTTCACCGGGGTGACGGCCTGAGTTAGCGTTTAGGCCCCTCACCCCTCCCACAAGGGGAGGGGTAGAGGTGGGAGTGTTCACTGTCATTGCAGCTCATCCGCGCCGATATCGACGGCAGCGCCGCTGGGCCGCGTCTGGCCGTCAAAGTCGGTGGCAAGGCTCGGGTATGTCGCGTTGAGGCTAGTCCCCGTATCCACCGCTGGCCCTGCCTGGATGTGGTAGTCGCCGAAGAGCGTCCCAGGATCACCGTCGGGACTCGTAGCATCGTCGTAGAGCGACAGGGGCCCGAAGGTCGGTTTGATGAAGTTGCCGCCTTCGTCAAAGGCCGGCGGCGCCTGGATCGCCGTGGTGATCTCCGGCTGCAAAATACCCGAGCGGGCGCCGTTGGCGTACCAGCTCACGAAATTAGGATTAGTGTCTGTGAGCAGGTTGCTTGTGCCTGGAGGAAAAGGTCCCGCCGCGCCTATCACACCCAGGTCGCTGTAGACGGGAGCATTACCGGCCGGGCACGCGAGACCGGCGATCGTGCCACCTATGTCAGGGCATAGGCCCCAGACACCCGCATTCGCTGGATCACCAGGGATTCCATCTCCGACCAAGAAGTAGAACTGCCGGTTCTGCCAGATGATGTTGTCGGCAAACGCGGCCGGGTTGGAGAAGGTATTGGTATTGCCGGGAATGGCCGCGTTCAGTTCGATGCTGTGAGCCCGGCTGACAATGCCGGCCCCTGGTTGCGGGTTCGACTGGTTCGGGTTGCCGGGCGTAAAGGCCGCACCGGCCGTGGCCAGGCTGTCGTTGTTGGCGACCGTGTTGTGGATGATGCGGACATTCAGCGCATCCTGAAGCGAGATGCCGCCGCCGGCCAGTCCTGCCACGTTGTTGACGACCATGTTGTTGAAGACCTCCACCGCGTACCACGGACGAGGATCGTTCTGTCCCTGGTTGCCGTTTCGCGGAGGCGTATTGGCCGGGTTTGCGGCCACGTCCTGTCCGTTGACCATGGCCAGCCGGATGCCGCCGCCGTCGCCCGCGCCCGCAGAGTTGCCCTGGACGAGGTTGCCGTTGACAAGCACGTTCCCCGCGCCGGGGCTCAAGCCGCCCACGGCCAGGGCCGGCGCACCGGCAACCGAAATGCCGCCGCCTGACACGGTCTGGCCCTGGAAGAAGCTCTCGTTGAAGATGACCGTGTTGTTCGCGATGGTCGGCGCAACCGTCAGCACCCAGGGACGGTTGTTGCCGGTTCCCGGCCCGAGCACCCAGGTACCGTCACTCTTTCCGATGTGGGCGATGCCGCCGCCGTCGCGGGCCGAGAAGTTGCCGCACACCCAGTTCTGGGTGACCTGGTAGGAGTCGGAGCCGGTGCACATGGAGATGCCGCCACCGGCTCCTCCCAGACCGCCGTTGAACACGACCTGGTTGTGGTGGACCTGGATGAAGTCGTTCTCGGCGTCCGTGTAGGCGATGTTGTCCACATCGGTGAGAAAGGGATGGCCGACCCGGATGCCGCCGCCGTAGAAGCCGGTGTTGTTCGAGATCCGGTTGTTGGAGATCTGGAGGTAGCTGTTGTAGCCGTTGGCGATGATGCCGCCGCCCGTGTCGGCGCTCTTGATGGTGAAGCCGTCGAAACGGGCGAGCCTGTTGTCCACCGGGTTGTTACCCTGGGTTCTTACATAATTGAATGCCTGGGTGCCGGAGGTCCTGCCGAGCACCAGGACGCCTGCGCCTTCCTCGTTCCAGAGAGTCACGGGCTCAGGAGTTCCGGGACCGACTTCCTGGCCGGGCAGCAGATCGACCGAGCCCGCGGCGATGAGCGCGTCCACCAGGTCGCGCCAGGCCTGGAGTTTTTCCGGCGGCGCCTTCAGGGCATTGATGGTTGTCGAGCCCTCACCCCAGCCCTGGAGCTGGACAGGCTTCCACATCACCACCATCTCGCTGTAGGTACCGGGACCGACCAGGATCAGGTCGTTTGGCCCGGCGGTATTGATGGCAGTCTGAATCGAGCCCCCGGTGGAAACCGTTCTCACTGCTGCGCCAGGCCGCAAGCCCACCTGGACTGTGACGCCGGTCCTCGTGGACAGGCCGTTGCTGCGGGTCACCGTGAGCTGCCGTCCGCCTACCGCACCGACCGGGGTGTTGGCCGGAACGGTGCAGGAGATCGCAGCAGCATCCCAAGTGCAGGTGAGGGGGCCGAGGTCTCCCAGGGTCACGATTCCTGGATCTCCGAACCCGTAGTCGCGGATGATGGACTTGTTCACCGTGTCCGCGCCTGCCGGGCAGGGACCTGCGGCCGGGTTGCAATATTCAGGGTTCGGCACCGTCCTCAATCCCATCGATGTGATGGTGATCGTCTGAGGCCCGCTCGTGAACACGCCTCTTCCCGCTTGGGGCCCTGTGGTTACGGCGTAGGTCGGGATGTAAGGACCGCCTCCGGCCCCGTTGGTCTGCACGTCAACCGAGAAGATCCTCGGCGTGCCGTCCGCATACTCGCAGTCGAGCGGGAACTGGTCAGGCCCGGTGAAAGCTGCAACCGGCACCACAGGGGTATCGAGGTACGTGACCACTCCCGGCATGTACTGGAAGGTGTAGCAGAAGGTGCTGTAAAGCTGGTTCCAGTTGGGGTCCGGGTTGTTTGGGTCATCGCCCGGGTCGTTCATGCAGGTGGTGAGCATATTGGGCGACATGCCGCTCGGCTGCGGCAGGTTTGCCGTAATCGTGGAGGCCGCCAGGAAGTTGTAGCGGCCGAACTGGTCCGAGAGGACCTTGCCGATAACCCTTCCGGTCCAGTCACGGATCGTTATCGGCACAAAGGGCGGCGCATACTTCTCGCCGAATTGGGGCGAGTTCGGGTTGAACTCGGCCGTGGTGTCGTCGAGAATGAATCCGAAGCCCTGGGCCGCCACCGGCACCTCGGTGAAAAGGAAGAAATCTGCCGCGGCATTGGCCCCGGCCGAGAGAGTCACCAGCTTCCTGTCGCAAAGAGGCCGGAATGTTCCGGCAAAGGGTGCCGGGATGTGCTGGTCCGGAAACAGGGTCAGGTAGGGCGGGATCATGTGGTCCTCGCCTACGCAGACCGCGGGAAGCAGCGCAGGCGCTACCTGGTACTCGTCTCCGAAGTCCACGTTCTTGTCCTCAGGCTTGATGATCTCGTAGCCGGGCGGAGGGATGACTTCGACGATGTAGTCGCCCACAGGCATGGGACTCAGTAAGCCTGCTGCGCACTCGCCGAACTCGTCAAGCCCGGCTTCGCAGATCGCATCAAAGGCATACCCGCCGTCGAACACGGCCGGTCTGGCCTGATTGAAGACCCGGAGGCCGTCGTAGCAGTCGGTGGGGTAGAAGGTCGTCCCGTCCGGGGACCAACTGAAAGGAGCCCCCGCATCCCCATACTTGCAGCCGGTCGGAATCGCGTCATCCCAGGAGTCGGTGGTGGTGGAGTTGAGCAGCACGGTGCCGGTTGCGTCGTACAGGTTCACGGTCACGCCCGGGATGCCCGGCTCCCAGACCTCGGCCACCGCATAGCGGGGGTCGTTTTCGGCCCGGGTCACCGCATAGAACACGATGCCGGTGATGCCGCCGTTCTCGCCGTCCGGGTAGTGGCGCTTTCCCCACAGGAAGGCGTTGGTCTGGCCGAGGAAGCCCTGGAAGCCCTGGGTCAGGACCGGGCCATGTTCGACACGGAAAGTGGCGTTTTCTTCGCAGATCAGCCCGTCCGCGCATTCAGGATCAGCGGGATTCGTCTGATCCTGGGGAGCTATGGCCCGGCCGAAGGTCAGGTCGTTGTCGTCGTAAGGAGCGGGTCCCGGGGAAGGGTTAATCGCCCCTCCGTTGTCCACCACGACCGTCACGCCGGTGGCCTGGTTGCGGACAAAGTCCACTTCGGCCACCAGCCAGGAGAAGAAGGGGAAGACCTGGTCGAATGCAAACGCTCCAACTCCGTCGCTGACATTTCCCTGATAGATGGTGCCGTCTCGCCAGCGCAAATTAAAGCCCGTCTCGATGGCGGCGGGTCCTTCGCCATCGTCCCACATGCCGTTGGCGTTCACGTCGTCGAAGGCGCGGTGCTCCTGGCGGTGGAACCACTGGAACACGGGCACTTCGAGAAGATCACAGCCGGTCGGCGTGTTGCACTGACCGTCGACAATGGAGATCGCCTTGAAGGCAAAGATGAGGTCCAGGTTGTTGTCCCAGACCACGAGCTGGTAGTTGCCGTCGGGGACATTCGGAATCTCGAAGCCGCAGTTTCCGTCGGTCGGCGCGGCGTAAATGGCGGGTCCCAGCCCTCCGGCTGAATTGAGGCCCACCCAGGGGGTGGTGTGGCCGAAGCAGCCGCCGTTGTAGAAGGCATAGTCGGGCGGCCTGGAAAGGTGCTGGTTCACCACCGCGCCGGTGATAGTGGCTCCGCCACTGAGCGCCGGGTTGGTCCTGTCCTCCTTGATGAACCCTATGAACACATGAAAGCCCGGCGGGCCGAACTCGGCGAAGAAGGCCGGTTCGTTGGCCTTCACCCACGCGTCGATCACCTTGGTGCCCTCGATGGTGGAGGTCTGCTGCCAGCCTGAGCCGGCCGGCGGCACGGCCTGGATGCCGTACTTGCCTGGCGCCAGGTTCTTGATGGTGATGCGGCCGTCAGGGCCGGTGATCAGGGGCAAATAGCCGGTGATATTGCCGTCCGCATCATAGGTCGTGCCCAGGGGGTTGCCGAAGGCGTCCTGGCTCTGAATGCCGGCCGAGGCCCCGTACCGGCCGCCGGCATCCTCGACGAGAATCTGGAAGCCGCTCATGTCGGTCTGGCCTGTGCCGAGGCCCGGCTCTTCAGTCGGAAAATCCGGCGCGTTGTTGAGCGGCGCATTGTCGTGAAAGACCAGGATCGTGATCTGCGCCGTCTTGATGGGATGCTGATTGACGTAGACGGTCGTCGGCGGGACGTTGCCCGAAGCATCGGTCTTGAAGCCGGCCCCGCCGATGGAGGCGCCCGAGCGGGGGACAACAGAGACATAGTAGTGCTTGTTCGGCTCAAAAATGGGCTCAACTTCGTTGCACTGGAACTGGCTCGGCCCGCCGATCAGGTCGTCAAAGCCGACGCACCCCTTGCCCGCCACCGGCATGTAGCTCCGGTGGAAGCTGACGGCCAGGGTCTCGCCGCCGGGGATGCCGTCATTGAGCTGGTCCCAGTTGGGATCGAAGGTGGTTGGGTCCGCGGCGCCCGAGGCGTCCGTCTGGACGTGGTAGGTCTTGTCCTCCTGGACCAGCCAGCGATAGGCGGTTATGGGCGTCTCAGTACCGTCGGCCGCGACACCCATCACAGTGAGACCCGGCAAATTTGCCGCCTCTGCCACCGGGTGAAGAGACGCTGCCATGAGCAGGGCCAGGGCGAAGACAAAAAGCCCTTTGAGCCCTATCTTCCTAAGGGTTCGTGAATTGAATTCCATGGTCTCCTCCTTGCTTGATGGTTGCTTCATTAAAGGTTTGGCTAAATGCCGTCTGTCTTCATCGCACCCGGAAACAAAACCGGGTTCAAGGGATCTCCCCAATCCTTATTTAGAATGGATGAAGCCGTGAAAAGCCTTCCAATCCGTCGCCCCGGCCAATCCGGAACCAGAGCCTGTCCTGGATTCCCCGGTCAAGCCGGAGAATGACGGAGAAGGGACTTTCATGCTTTTTCCGAATCCATCCATTTTCGTGGTTCCGTTATCTGAAGCATGTCGTTTCATGCCAAAAGACCTATTGCGGTGGAAAGATTTCAGTGAAGGGGCCGAAAATCGGGAAAACGACGATCACACGGTAACCACAGTGAGTCACGCCGTAAATCGGGCATACCCTGATTCTAAAGGGAGAAAACCCTGATTTTTCGTCCCTGATTTTCCTTATTGCCGAGCATCACCTGCTGCGCCTTTCGAGCTCAGGGCTGACGAACTTGCCGTCGCATGCAACCGTGCGCACTGCGGCCGGCAGCTCTTCATGGGCCCGGTCCTTGAGCACATACCCGGATATCCCTGCTCTAAAGCCTTGTTCCACGTAGCGGTGATCGGCCTGAAGGGACATGACGATGACCTTCACATCAGGCATTGTCCGAAGCAGATGCGAAACGGTTTCGAAGCCGGCCGAAGCAGGCATGTTGATATCCATGACCACCACGTCGGGCCGCATGCGGCAGGCCAGGTCGGTCAGCGTCGGGGCGTCTTCGGCTTCGCCAACAAGTTCCAGATCCGATTGATCCTGCAGGAGCAGCCTCAGGCTGTCCCGAACCCATTTGGCGCCGTCTGCAAGAATGATCCTGGTATTCACCCGCTGCTCCTTCGCGCATGCTTTTCGGTTGCTGCGTGTCATCCTGGTCCAGCCAGTTTACCGGCCGGCAAAGCCGGGCGCGGTTGGACACACAGGCTTCAGTGGATTATCGCGCGAGGTATTCGTACGGGATGGGAAGGAAAGGCACAATCGGGGAAACCCTGATTCATGCGTGCGCTTCGCCTGATTTCCGTCTCAGGCAAATCACGGAAGGGGGGACCAGGGAGGAACGTTCGGTTGCGGCCGAATGCGTGGAATACGTTGTGGACGGAGGTCGGTGCTCGTATCATGTCTCATAAGTCGTGTGTCGTTTTTTGGCAATTTGACTCTTGGCAATTCAGAATGGTGCGAAAATTGAAAATCCGAATATCGAAATCCGAAATCCGAAACAATATCAAAATCCCAATCTTCAAAATTCAAAACAAAGTCAGGGCAAGGCCGTAGTTGTTGTGTTTCGGTCATTTGTCTTTTGGTCATTTAGATTTGCTTCGAGTTTCGATATTCGAATTTCGGATTTCCGTGTCTCTGCCAAG
>ENA-OSEO01000514-OSEO01000514.1-sediment-metagenome-genome-assembly--contig:-NODE-514-length-96633-cov-5.952815_pt1 | contig 96633 bp, 86 predicted proteins | sample MGYA00237883_ERZ534232 | MGnify/ENA metagenome assembly ERZ534232
TGGCTCCACTTCACGCAAGAATTTGTCTTCCCTTCGCGCTCGTTGGATACTCGCAAGAAGCTCATCGGGCATATACTTGCACACGATGAGTCGGCCAATGTCGTGCAGCAGACCCCCGATAAAAAGTCGTTCCAGATTCGCTGTGTTCTTGTAACCGGCGATGATCCTTGAGGCGATTGCACAAGCCATATGGTGCTTCCAGAAAGACTTCATATCGATGATATGAGTGGGGATATTGTTGAAGTGGGTCATGATGGTGATGCCGAGCGCCAGACTCCCGACTTCTTTGGTTCCGATCACCACCACGGCGCGCGATATCGTATCGATTTTGGATCTGAATCCATATAAGACGCTGTTTGCAATCCTCAATAAGCGTGCTGAAAGACTTGAATCGTTTTGAATGATGTCGGCAATGTCTCTGGCGGAACTGCGAGGGTTGTTGATCGCGTCGTTTATCTGATGGAAGATGCAAGGGAGTGCGGGGAGTATGATTTCTTTTTCGAGCAGCGAAAAGGGACTTCTTTTAGGGTACCGGCTCCGAGTCGAATCGCGACAGGTGTCGGGAAATGCAGATGATTGCAGAGCACCTGGCTGCAGCTCGCTCTCATCATAAGGCTGATTGCTTTCCAACATCACCCGAGCCTGTCTGACTGCACACAGCCGAAACAGTTCTCGTTCAACTCCGTGCTCCACATCCATGTGCGAGAACCTCTTGGCTATGCTTCGGGCGGCTTTTTCAAGCATGATTGGATCAATCTGGGATTCGGCGGGCTTGCGCACACTGCCTTCCGCCGTGTTGACAATTTCGACTCCGGTGATCCCCCAAATTTTGAGGATTCGCAGATGTTTTGAAGTGAGCTTGAGATTTTTGGCAAGCAAAAAACGACCGTTGCGATCATAGACATCTTCGGCAAGCGTCATTCCAGGTGCTATTTCATCTATGATAACAGTGTCCATAATTCTCCTCGGCTCGCGCACCCGGCAGGCAGCGACGGACGAAATCGTGCGGACTCGGTCCATGCCTGAGAGGAGCCTCCGGTTGCGCAAGGATTAACAGCAAACGAAAATCCTTTTCAGAGTTAAAATCTGCATCAAGAGTATGATGGTTGTCATCTGGAAACCCTCTATCAAAAGCGGATTTTCAGACGGAAAGCGACTACTGTAGTCCTCCCCTCATACTATCGACAAAAACTCGGACCGAATTGAGAGTTTTTTTCAACGCTGTGGAAAATCAGCGTCAAGCAACTGAACTGAATGAGTAATATGACGAAATCATCAATTGTTGTGTCCGGAACGTGACGCAGGTAATTCTTCTGAGGTAAAAGCGGATCGTTTTCTTCCAGCTTGGTCCGAAACTTGTGTTGTGATGTGTTATGATGATGTGCACCGTCGGTTTATCCCCGGACCTTTGAAGAGGAGCTCCAGAGAGTTCGAGCCGTCAGCACGCAGGTATCGGTTGTGCAGGGTAGGCATGGCTCTGTCCAAGATAGAATTGTGAGGGTTCTCATGCAAGCCGGTGATAAGCAGGCTGGGCGAATCAAATTAATATTAAAAAATCCAGTCGGGTACCTGGAAAGGGCATTCAAGACGCTGGAATTTTATCGCCCTTCCGAGCTTGTCTTGATCCTCTATAATCTCAAGGACTTTGGCAGTTCGAAAGCGAAGAATTTACTTGATCCGAGCACGGATGCAGATATGCTTCTCCAGTTACTGCCGTTTGGAATATTTTCGCTGTGCCTTTGCGGGGAGGACCGGAAACATTTGATAGTTACCTTGAGGACGTTTGGAATTGGGGACCTTAAGGACAAAACGGTAGCGGATCTCATGGCTGAGATTGAGCTGAAACTCGAAAAAATCAACAAGTAGAGTATCTTCATCGCAGGTGCTTCAATCACTGTGCGTCTCGATTCGACTCACCACAATAATGGCTGTCGTTTACTCGGCGCTCTATAGCTCTTTGAGTCGAACCCATCTTTACTATCTGCCTTGGCGGCATAGCAGGCCTCCTTTCGGCACTTGCTCGTATCAAATCCTGCATGATCTTTATCCGCGGCTCCGAAGACAACATTCTTATATGTGGCGCCGATCCTCATGCCAGTCGACAGCGGAAATCATCTCCTCCGCTCAAGGACCGTAGGGGGAGTTATAGTATCGGTACGGTCCGCGATAGTCGTAATCACGGTAGCGAGAATCGTAACGATCATAGTCACGACCTCTATAATAGTCGTGCCTGGGATGAACCACGCATCCCCAGGCGCCGCCCAATAACGCGGCGAGAACGAGAATTACGATCGATCTTTTCAGATTCATTTCTAACCTCCCTGTGAAAATCCAAGGTTCGAGAAATATCTTGGATTTAACAACTCAAGAAATTGAGCTTTCTTTATACAATATAGAGCGTGGTACCAACGTTGGCAAATGAGCGGCAAAACAGACGAGTTGATCGACAGTGCTATTCTGAAACTCGGCATGTTAGATAAACAAAGAACTTTCGGCCCGTGCTTCCTTAAAATCATTTGTAGAGCTTAATAGCCGACCAACATTCGTTCTCTGAACAGAAGGGCAGAAGGACGCAGGCTTCCGCTGCCGAGCCTTTCGGTTGACAATGAGTAGCGGACACCTATGTTCAAATCAGAGCCAAAAAGGAGGAGCCGGAATGTGATAAACCTCCTGTTCAAAAGCAGAGACGCGCGTTTCGAACACCATGGCTCGTTGTGCGTTGTGAGCCGCGGCCGCGAATCAATGGAAATATTGAGGAGGGGAATCCAACCTTCTATGATGCAGTCCTGCATAGAAGAGAAGAGCAACTAGAGGAGAACGGCATGGAAGGGATTCACATCAGAAGGATCGGGCTGGCCGCTACGGCCGGGATTTACAGCTATGAGCCAAGTAGAGCAGCGCCGGCAGGGGCAAGATTTGCAGCGGGCGATTCCGAACAAATCTCTGCGAAAGACAAGATGCCCAAGAATCACACGGAACACCCAAAGGGGGAATCTCCCAAGCGGCCCGAAGGAGGCGGACATCAAGATCACGAGGACCATCATGCCCGTATGGTGAGCGACTTTAAAAAGCGCTTCCTGGTGTCGCTGGCTCTTACCGTTCCCATATTGGTGCTCTCGCCCATGATTCGGGGCTTTTTGGGCCTAACCGAAGAGCTAGGTTTTCCTTACGACGGCTATGTGCTGTTTGCGTTGTCTTCAGCGGTCTTTTTCTATGGCGGGTATCCGTTCATCAAAGGCCTTTACGACGAGCTCAAATTGCTCAATCCCGGCATGATGACCCTGATCGCCCTGGCCATAATGGTTGCCTACGGCTACAGCTCCGCGGTGGTGTTCGGCATTGAAGGCAAGATCCTTTTTTGGGAGCTGGCAACATTGATCGACATCATGCTGCTGGGCCACTGGATCGAAATGAAGTCGGTCATGGGGGCCTCTCGCGCGCTTCAGGAGCTGGCAAGGTTGATGCCGTCCACGGCACATAAGAAAATGCCGGACGGCGAGATCCAGGATGTTCCTATCAGCGAACTTGCCTCGGGCGATCAGGTGCTGATCAAACCCGGAGAGAAGATCCCGGCCGACGGAGAAGTAGTGGACGGTGAGACCTCGGTCAACGAAGCCATGATCACCGGCGAATCGAAACCGGTAGAAAAGCGAACCGGGGCTGAGGTGATCGGCGGCTCGATCAACGGCGAAGGCTCTATCCTGATGGCAGTACAAAAGACCGGAAAAGATTCCTACCTTTCCCAGGTAATCGAGTTGGTTCGCGAGGCGCAGCAAAGCAAGTCCAGGACCCAGGATCTGGCCAACCGGGCGGCGCGCTGGTTGACCCTGATCGCCATCACCGCCGGAGCGACCACCCTGGTGGTCTGGCTGACGGTTTTCGGCAGGGATTTTGAATTCTCTTTGGAGCGCACTGTGACGGTAATGGTTATCACCTGCCCACATGCCTTGGGACTGGCGGTGCCGTTGGTGGTGGCGGTGTCCACTGCTCTTTCCGCAGCCAATGGACTGCTCATTCGGAACAGGGCGGCGTTCGAGCGCGCGCGCAACGTCCAGGCGATTATTTTCGATAAGACCGGGACTCTCACTAAAGGCGAGTTCGGCGTGACCGAGGTGCTCGTGCTGGATGGCGATATGGAAGAAGATGAAATCCTGCAATACGCAGCATCGGTGGAAGCCAACTCCGAACACCCCATCGCCAGAGCTATCGCCAATGCCGCTGAAGAGGCCCCGGAAGTTTCGGACTTTAAATCGATCTCCGGAAAAGGGGCCCTCGGGAAAGTGAACGGTAAGGAAGTGAAGGTAGTGAGCCCCGGCTACCTCCGGGAACATAACATAACAATAGAGGATGAGCGCATCGAAGAGCTCAACAGCCAGGGAAAGACAGTGGTGTACGTGTTGGTCGACGGAGACTTGAAGGGGGCGGTCGCCCTGGCCGACATCATCCGGGAAGAATCCAAAGAGGCGATCAGGCGGCTCAAAGAGATGGGCATTCAGACCATGATGCTGACCGGCGACAACAAGCTGGTGGCGAAATGGGTGGCCGATCAGATCGGGCTGGATGACTATTTTGCCGAAGTTCTGCCGGAGCAGAAGGCCGACAAAGTGAAGGAAATCCAGTCTCGAGGACTGATCACTGCAATGACCGGTGACGGTGTAAACGATGCGCCGGCCCTGGCGCAAGCCGATGTGGGCATCGCCATCGGCGCAGGCACCGATGTGGCGGTGGAAACCGCCGACATTATTTTGGTTCGCAGCAACCCGCGGGACGTCTCGGCGATAATCCAGCTCTCCAGGGCAACCTACCGCAAGATGATTCAGAATCTGGCCTGGGCCACCGGCTACAACGCCTTTGCCATACCGTTGGCGGCGGGTGCGCTCTACAGCTACGGTATTCTGCTGAACCCGGCCATGGGCGCCGTGCTCATGTCCCTCAGCACAATCATTGTAGCCATCAACGCGAAGCTTTTGAAAGCGGCCGAGTAGGTAGTTTTCATTTCTTCCGTTTAAGAACAAGAGCACCCGAAGCCGGGAAAACGGCTGAGCCGCCCGGCTTCATGATTTTTTATCTGGTGAGCAAACGAAATTATAACCACCCAAGCACAATAGCGCCCGGGAGTGAGGTCCTCAGGGTCTCGTCTGCATTTTCACAGGCATCTCTATTGCTGCCAATCACTTGACTTTCAGGTCGTCTGCTCGAGGCGGGATCGATAGTGCCTCCACCGGATGTTCCGGAATAGTTCGTATAGTAAGGGTGTGTGTGAGCAATTTTTTCGCCACTTGCTGAATTTGCTCGGCGTCAACCCCTGCGATCAGCTTGTCGTATTGTTCATCGTAATCGTATCCCAATCCGAGAGCCTCATTCACCGCCGCGCTTTGCGCCCGGGCGGTGATGCTTTCCAGGCCCATTCGATGTGCGGTCAACAAGCTGTTCCTGGCGCCTTCCAGTTCTTCACCTGGTACTTTTTCGTCCTGCAGGCGTTTGAGATTGTGCAAAATGATTTCTTGAACCTTCTCCAAATTACCCATGGTGGTCTGGGTGAGGATTCCAAAATAGCCGGCATTTTTCCCGTAAAATGGAAAGGAGCCAACCAAATAGACGAGGTCCTCTTTGCCCCCTCGCATTGCCTCGAATAGTCTTCCCGAAGGCGTTCCCGCACCGGAGAGGATCGTATTCAACAAATCGAGTGCGGGTCGGTCGGCACTGTCGATCTCAAGCCCGTTGGTGCCCACAAATAGAGCCGCAGAAGTCTTTTCATTTTTCTTTTCCACCAGGCGGCTCGAATTGAGGGGCTGGGTGTCGTTCGGCCAACTACTGAGTTGATAAGGCGGTGTGTTCCAGCCTGCAAATTTCTGTTGAATTTGCGGCAGGAGGCTGTCCGGATCAAAATCTCCATAAACGGCCAGAACCGAGCTGCCCGGGTTGGCCATCCGGCGATAGAAGGTGAGCAGCTGTTCCCTGGTGATTGCTTTTACCGATTCGATCGTGCCCAACCGTTCGTGGCCATAGGGGCTGTTCTGAAAGTAGTTTTTCTTGAACAGGCGAAAGAGCTCAATCTGCCAGTTCTCATCCAGACTCTGAATGGCCGATAAAGTCTCGACGCGCTTCTTTTCTATTTCTTCCTGCGGGTATTGAGCGTTTTGTACAACATCGGAAAGAATGCTCAAAGCCAGCCCCAGGTCTTCTTTAAGCACTTTTATTGCTACATAATAGGTGTTGTTGTTGGAACCGCTTTGGATACTACCGCCCACATCTTCTATGGCTCGGGCTATATCCAGTTTGCTGCGCTCTTTGGTTCCAGCCGTGAGAAGCGAAGCAGTGAACGCCGAAATGCCCTCCGGTTGTCGCTCTTCCAGCAGAAGACCGCCAACACCGTAGAGCTGTACTGTGACTATGGGCAGAGAGCTATCCTTGTTCAGCAAGACCTTCAGACCATTATCGAGCTTCTTGTATTCAACGCTGGAAGGATGTTCCGTAGTCGCAAAGGTTTTCTCCGAACGGCCGGGTTGTCCCGGCGGTCGAACAATCGCAACGTTCAAACGGGTCGTATCCAGGTAGAGCTTCGCAGCGGCGAGGATCTGTTCGCGGGTTACGCTCCGCAATCCATCACGATAAGTTTCATCAAAATAAGGGTCTCCTGTATCGAAGTAGGACGATGCAAGCGATGACGCCATGGCTGCGACAGTCTCTCTGCCGAAAATATGCTGCGCGATTGCCGTCTTCTTGGCTTTTTCCAGCTCTTCGACGGCTACAGGCTCCCTCTTGAAACGGTCTAATTCATCTTTAATACTTTCTAGAGCTCCTGGCCAATTTTCAGGGGGGAGATCCACAGAGATCATAAATTGGCCATTTACAAAAGCAGGGGTCCAGTTGGAGGCGTTGACGCTCAGGACTTTGTTTTCCTTATCCTTGAGCCGCTGGTAAAGCCTGCTGGTTTCACCCTGGCCCAACAAGAATGCCAGTACATCCAAAGCATACAGGTCTTGGCTGTGCAAGCTCACTGACGGGAACCCGAGCAGAACCTTGGTCATCCTTGCAATGGGCAGTTCTGCTTCCTCCCAGCGTGGATTCAGTTGAGCCGGCTCCAGGGGAAGGGAGATGGGTTCGTTGGCTTTGCGCCTGAAAGTCCTGGTTTTTTCTATGATGAACTGCAAAACCTTGGCGGGATCGATATTGCCGGCTACGGCAATCACCATATTTTCCGGTTGATAGCGCTTCGTGTAGTAGTCCAGCAAATCCTGCCGATCCCGTTGTACGAAGACATCCTCATAGCCGATAACCGGATTTCGCACCGGATGAACATGAAAAGCTGTTTTCATGAACAGATTCCACAGCTCACTATCCGGGTCGTTTTCTCTTAGTTTGTATTCCTGCTGAATGACAGCTTTTTCGCGGGCGACCTCCTGTACATCCAGTTCGCCTTCGCTCACATAAGAGATGAGTAGATCCAATGCATCTTTCCACTTATTTGCAGATGAGTTTATGAAATACACTGTTCTGTCATAGGAAGTGTAGGCATTGGTCTCCCCACCGATTGCCTGCAATCTTTTCTTTGCTTCTGCCTCGGTGAAGGTAGCGGTGGAACCGCCTGAAACCACATGCTCCAGGTAATGAGAAAGTCCGGCGGTCATGAATTTGCCTTCGTAAAGAGAGCCCGCGCGTACGAAAATCTGGGCGGAAACGAGATCGTTTGGTCCTGCATGGCGTATCAACACTGTCAGTCCATTGTCGAGTACAACGAAAAGATCCTGGGGTTTGGAGACTAGAACTCGTTTCACGGCCGGCTGCAACTCGGCGGGTATTTCAAAGGGTTGAGGGGCTGGTTCCGTTGCGTTCGCACATATTATCAAAATAAGAGTCAGACAGAAAATGAGGGTCGCGGTTGAAAATTTTGTCAACATGGCTGCCTTTCTTCAACAACATCAAAAACAAACGTCTCTAAAGAACACCCGATTGAATCAATTCACAAATATATTGATGGCGATTCATTGTCCCTTGTGGAGAAAGCCACCTAACGGGCGGCCGAGCCATTCCGATCACCTGCCATTGGCCATTCGCGTTTCCCCACTCGATGAGAATATCGTCGAGCCGGGCTGTACGTAAAAGTTTTTTAGTGATGGCAAGCGGCATTGTCAATGCAGCGCTGGCCAGTGAAACGGGCTCAATGTTTGCTGCATCGACATCGTCTATCGATACGGCGCGCCTGCCCGGCTGGAGTGAATGCGGGGCACCGGACGTGTTCCAGTTCCGCGCGCAAACGCCCGAAGGCAGGTCAAAGTCGTCACCCGTATACGCTTTGGTGAACCGTAGGTCATATGCCTGACGCAATGCCCCAATTGGCTCGAATTGAACGCAAATGAGCTGAACGCGCTCGGAAAATTGTATGAGCTCCTGCACAATCACCGAATGCTGCAGATTGACGATGCGCTCGAGCTCATGGACGCAGTGTGCGACGTGGATGGTAGCAGGAACATTTTCGGTTCCCATAACTAGAACGGGCAATCTGAAGTGATCGAGGATGCCTTTCTTCTGCCTTTGTCCATAATAGATTCGCGAGTATGGATGCGGGCAGTCCGAGTAGTCGAAGAGCAGTTGTTGAAGGAGACGAGAACGTTGGTAGCGGTGTGTGGTGGGGAGTGGGAAAGTAGGGATCCGACAAGCCTGAAAGATGTCCACGTACCTGCGGGTCGGGAAAAAAACCCGATGTGCGTTGCGCAACATTTCTAGCTCTTGCTCGGAGTAGTCGCCCAGACATGGGCGGACACCCAGCGTGACAATATTCGGGCATGAGTCGAGAAATGCAGCTAGTGCTATTCGGAGGCTGGATTTTTTGGAAACTTTCTTGGAAACGGCTCTCTTTTCTTTCAATTGAAGTTCAACAGCACATCAGGGTGAACGCCGTAGTTGTAACTTCTCATTTTAAAGTAGTTTTCGAGAAGGCCTATTCGTTGATCCACATAGTCGTAAATTCTGAGTCGGCTTTGATTGCCGGTCCCGTTTTGGTGAAGATTGCGGATGGATTGAGCCAGCTGTTTACGGAAATAAATAGGGACCGCTAAAAACAGCTTCGGGCTGTTAAGCTTTTCTGCACATTGGGACAGTGTCTGGGGATCGACCAGAACTGCTGTCGGGCGATCCTGCGGAAGGGCAACATCGGGACAGCGAGAACCGTTGTCTCTTCTCTCCTCTCCTTGCTCGGAGTCATCATCCGGATCATTGGCTGAAGGTTGATAGATAATCACCTCTATGCCGCGTTCCTTCAGTTCCGCCTTCAATACTTCATTTTGTTCGTCACCCCCTGAAAGGACAAGTATGGGGCAGGCTTCTTCATTCAATTCGGCCTCGATGTCGTCGACAATGAGCTTCGTCCTCTCCTCATTGTTCATCAACGCCTGCAGCATTGGCAAATAATCGGATCGAGACTGGTAGGGATAGTCGAACTCTGTTGGACGAGCCACTATTTGGGCGCTGATTATGCCTCTACCTTCTCTGGCATCTTTTTCGTTGATGCTATAGACCACATCCCCGACATAGTAATAGATGAGTCGAGAGAGGCGGTCTTTGCGCTGGACGGTGTTAGATAGTCCAAGCATGTAGCGCGTGTCGAAATTTGGAATAAGGTGAGTGAAGACCTTCGATGGGCATCGTTGGCATTCATCCAAAATGAGATGGCCGATCCGTTCACGAATTTTGCGCCAGAAGCGCATCATCTCCCCGGTATGAGCGATTGTTATCCAGTCGCCCACACGATGATTGCCCCGGGTGAAGATGCCCACCTCGGAGCGCGGAATCTGAAGAAAGTTTTCTAACTTGGTCAACCAGCCGTCCAGAAGATCCATTCTGGGGATCAAAATGAGAGTCGGTTGCCGGCGTTGGGCCAGAATGTAAAGAGATATAACTGTCTTGCCGCTCTTATGCCCACCCACCAAGGTGGAAAAATCTCGCTCCAGCGCTGATTCGGCGGCTTCCTGCTGGTAGCTTTTCAAGCCTCCATGGAACTCGATTGGCAGGGGATCGAATGAGCGCCTTCTGTCTACCAGGCGGTAAGGTTGCTGAAATTTCTTGCACAACTCAATGAGCTGATCCAAAAATCCGCGCGGCAGAAGGTAGTACCGACCCTTCTGACGCAGGCAATTGATTTGGGGTGGAATGCTTCCTATCCATTCTCCTCGATTATGTCGAATCTCATAGTCGGGATTAGTAAACACTAAACGTTCGCGGATCTTACGTTCCAATAGCGGCGGCAATCCATCGGAGGGTATCTTAATCCACTCGGTCAATAGTATGTTGAGGGGCTTTACCAGCATTCAGTATCCTTTTGGCGGTTAGCCGCCTGACCAGAGCTACTCACGGCCCGGCATCGGCGCACATTGTCTTTCGCGAGCACATGAATTATAACCCCGATTGGTGTTTTACTTAAAATTATCAAGTGCGCAAAACGCATATGAAGAAGGAGCCGTCATGCAAGATCACTCCCAGAGCTATCTCGCGATATTGGGGCAATTGGCACGAGAATATCAGCAGAAGTTCACGGAACTAGAACAACTTTGCCAAAATGCCCAACCGCAATTGGTAATTCAACAGCTCAGGGCAAGAGGAGAACTGACCACCGATCACTTCAGAGCTGCGCAGCAATTTCTCTTCGCGCTTTTGGAGAAAAGCCAACATGAAGACGAAGACCATACAAGAGCCGTTACTACCATCTGCCGCTGCTTTGATGAGATGCGGATATTATTCAGTGTCCTGCTAGACTATACTTCTAACCCTGCGAAATAAGAAAAATCAACTAATTTCGTTTTTCTACAAGAAAGTATAGTTTTCCAGGATGCTTTAATCGTCCTGCAACTTGTTCTGCAGGCACGCCACTGCCGCAGAAAAGGTCCGCTCTGTTGACACCCTTTATGGCTCCTCCCGCGTCCTGGTTAAGAACCCAACGGCGGAGGGGTTCCCAACCGGTGATCCGTCCATCGACCTCGATGCGCGGTTTCTCGGATTGTAGAAACGCTATCCCCCCCCTGGGAAAGTACCGGGGATCCGTAGCTATTGATCTCCCCGCTGTGAGAGGGACATTCAAACTTCCCAGCGGTCCCTCGTCCACCCATCGGAAGAACACGTAGCTCTCATTGTGCCACAATACCTCTTCCTGAATTTCAGGGTGGGCCTGCAGATACGCACGAATCGTCTGCAGTGTAATCTCTTCCCGCTTCATCGCGCCGTTATCTAACAGAAGTTTTCCGATACTTCGGTATGGACGGCCATTGCTGGCTGCGTAACCCACTCGAACGACCTTTCCCTCCGGCAGCTGAATCATTCCCGAACCTTGTATCTGGAGGAAAAACACATCGAGCGGATTTGCCAGCCAGACGAGCTCACAGGCATTCCCTTGCAACCTGCCCTGACCGTCGATCTCTTGTCTGTTGTAGTACGGGACTACCCGATTTCCCGCCAGCCGCCCTTTAAGGCTTTTCCCGGCGTACAATTCAGGATCGAAGGAAGCCAGATCGATAGTCAGAAGATCGGGTGGCACGCTGTAGAGCGGATAACGATAATCGTCGTCCGGTTCGAGCTTTCCGTTCAGTATCGGTTCGTAATAACCGGTCAGTAACAGCCCCGTATCGTTTTTCCCCTGCTGAAAGCAGTAGATGTCAAACGCCCGGGAAACGGCATTCGAGTCCAAACGGCCGGAGTCTATGAGGCTCAGGAATTTCAGTAGGGTCGATTTGAGAACTTCCGCCCGGATCTGCAAGTCTCCAAGGTTATAAGTTCGATCCGCCGGAACGCGCTCGTAGAATTTCAGGCTCTGCCTGATAGCCGTCTTGAGGGAGTTGATGTCAAGATCGTCCACTACACTCGGGATTTGATCATCCGGAACACGCACCAGAGTAGCCGTTTGCGGTGCTTCTTCCGGCGGCCTGCTCGGGCAGCCCACCAAAAGGAGCAGACAAAATACCCAGATGATTTTCCGGCCTGTGAACAGCAGTTGACAATCCACTTTCGTCTAGGTGCCCATTTCCCACGAATTCAAATACTTATCCTGTTCCGGGGTGAGTGTGTCAATGAACACTCCCATGGCCGCAAGCTTTAGGCGTGCAATGTCTTTATCGATTTCAACGGGGACGCCGTACACTTGCTTTTCCAGAGACTTTGCATTTTTCACCATATGTTCTGTGCACAGTGCTTGATTGGCGAAGCTCATATCCATCACGCTGGAGGGGTGGCCCTCTGCCGCGGCCAGATTGACCAGCCTTCCTTCTCCCAATACGTAGATCCGACGCCCATCTGTCAACTCGAATTCTTCCACGAATTCTCTAATCTGTCGCCGGCTTGCGGCCATCTGCGCCAGGGCATCCAGATCCAATTCTACGTTGAAATGACCCGAGTTGGAGACGATTGCCCCGCTTTTCATCACTTCAAAATGTTCTTTCCTGAGCACATGGATGTCACCCGTGAGAGTGCAGAAAAAGTCGCCGATTTTGGCTGCTTCGCTCATGGGCAGAACCTGATAGCCGTCCATAACGGCTTCCAGTGCTCGAAGGGGTTCCACTTCGGTGATGATGACTTTGGCTCCCATTCCGGAAGCTCGCATGGCTACGCCCCGTCCGCACCAGCCATAGCCGCTGACCACAAAATTTGAACCGGCCAATAGCCGGTTGGTAGCTCTGACGATTCCATCAATTGTGCTTTGTCCGGTCCCGTACCGATTATCAAACAGATGCTTCGTATTGGCATCGTTTACGGCAATTATCGGATACTGCAGCACGCCGTTTACTGCCATACTTTTCAGTCGGATCACACCCGTGGTGGTCTCCTCCGTTCCTCCCAGTATTTCTGCTAGAAGCTCTCGACGCTCCGAATGAATGGTGCTTACCAAATCAGCGCCATCATCCATGGTGATTTGCGGTTTATCGCTCAGAGCTGAATGGATATGTCTATAGTAGGTCTCCTTGTCCTCGCCTTTTATCGCGAACACCGAGATGCCATCGTGCACAACGAGCGATGCGGCAACGTCGTCCTGCGTACTCAGGGGATTCGATGCACACAGGCGCACTGTTGCTCCGCCAGCTTGCAAAGTCTGCGCAAGGGCTGCCGTTTCGGTGGTTACGTGGAGGCATGCTGCCACTCTTAATCCGACCAAAGGTTTTTCAGCAGCAAACCGCTCTTTGATAGAGCGCAATACCGGCATGGATTGGGCTGCCCATTCGATCCTGAGCTTACCTTTATCCGCTAGAGCTTTGTCTTTGACATCAAAATCCATGGAATCTCCTTATCAACTATAGTCCGGCCTTGTCTCGCAGGGCATCTACCATGTCCGTTTTTTCCCAGGTGAAATCCGGATTGTTCCTGCCAAAATGGCCGTAGCAGGAGGTCTTTTTGTAGATTGGTCGCAACAGCTTCAGATGGCGGATGATATTGGCAGGCTTGAAGCTGAATGTATCACGCACTATTTCCGCGATGCGATCCGGAGATATCTTTCCGGTGCCGTAAGTATCAATCATCAGAGATACCGGCTCAGCCACCCCTATGCTGTAGGCAACCTGAACTTCGACACGGTCGGCCAGCCCGGCCGCAATGATGTTCTTCGCCACATATCGAGCCATATAGGACGCGGAGCGATCCACCTTGGAGGGATCCTTTCCCGAAAAGCAACCACCTCCGTGGCTTCCCTGTCCCCCGTAAGTGTCCGCAATGATCTTTCGGCCCGTCAAACCGCAGTCTCCCATGGGACCGCCTACAACAAAGCGCCCCGTGGAGTTGATGAAAAATCGAGTTCTGGCGTCGAGCAAATCTTCAGGAATCGTCTTCTTGATGACTTCCTCGATAATCCCTTCCTGGATGGCTTTATATGAGACCTGAGGTGTATGCTGAGCCGCTACGACAACTGTATCGACCCGTATTGGCTTATGATTGTCATATTCTATTGTCACCTGGCTTTTCCCGTCCGGCCGCAGGAAGTCGAGTATACCGTTCTTTCGAGTTTCAGCGAGTTTTCTTGTGATGCGGTGAGCGTAGTAGATGGGCATGGGCATGAGAACCGGAGTTTCATTACAGGCAAAGCCGAACATCAGGCCTTGATCCCCGGCGCCCTGTTCTTCGAACAAACCTTCGCCTTCGGTTACACCGATTGAGATGTCTGGAGACTGTTTGTCAATACTGGTTATAACAGCACAAGTTTCCCAGTCGAAGCCCATCCCCGAATTGTTGTATCCTATGTCTTTAATGGTGTGGCGGACGATGTCGGGAATATCCACCCAGCTGCTGGTAGTGATTTCCCCGGCTACAAAGGCGAGACCTGTGGTGACCAGCGTTTCGCAGGCAACGCGAGCGGCCTTGTCTTCTGTTAGAATCGCGTCTAACACGGAATCTGAAATCTGATCGGCAACCTTGTCCGGATGACCCTCGGTAACAGATTCAGAAGTGAACAAAAAATTACTCATGGACATAGTTCAAGTTCCTCCTTTCATTGAGCCAACGGAGTCTGCAAAGTTCGGCAGTGCTTTCAAACTTTTTGGACTTTCGAAGTTCCTGCCACGAGTGCAACATCCAGGTTACTGGTCTCGGCAGGTTGGGTTGGATGTTCAAGTTGATTCGGACTCTCTTTTTTTGGCAACAGTCTGTGAGCGACGTACTCGGGAGATGCAAGGCCACCGGAGATAATGAGCTTGAAGGCATCTTCGACGCTCATGGCTAGCGGAATAACATCCTTTTCCGGAATCAGAAGATAAAATCCCGAGGTAGGATTTGGCGTTGTTGGCATGAACACATTGACAACTCGTTCGCTGGTCAGTTCCTGAACTTCTCCCGAGGCAACTCCGGTAACAAAGCACAAAGCATAAATCCCGCGACGCGGATACTCGATCATCACCACCCGTTTGAAGCCGTCGAAGGACTGAGAAAAGATCGCCACAAGCAGCTGTTTGACGGCAGAATAGATGGGACGCACCAAAGGAATCTGATAAACGATCCGTTCACCAAAATCGATGATACGTCCTCCGACGTAATTCTTCATCAGCAGACCGATGACGAAGATCATCGTGAGCACGAGTATGGCTCCCAAGCCGGGAAAGGGGAAAGGCAGGTGTGCTTTCGGGTTATATTGGGCCGGGATCAGGTTGAAAATTCGGTCGGCACTCTTGAGCAGAATACTTATGACGTAAAGGGTGATAGAGAGCGGAACGACTGTCAGTAAACCGGCAATGAAATAATTGCGAATTCTATGTTTTATCTTTTTGAGCAAAACGTTCCTTTACACTCGAAGTTTGTTGTCTGCCTCAACCATGACTATTTTGGGGTCATGAGCCATCACTTCCGTTTCGTTGTATATTGCATAGGTAGCGATGATGATCAGGTCGCCGACTGCACCCATGCGTGCTGCGGCCCCGTTCAGGCAAATCTCGCCTTTGCCCCGCGTGCCTCCAATGGCGTAAGTGTCAAAGCGCGCACCATTGGAAATATTATAAACCTTTATTTGCTCAAAAGCTAAAATGTCTGCTGCTTCCATCAAATCCTGGTCGATGGTCAGACTTCCCTCGTAGTTGATGTTCGCATCGGTCACTTTGGCTCGATGTATCTTGGACTTAAGTAGCGTACGCTGCATGACGTGGCCTCCTTGCAAGAGTCGTTTTAAGCTCCGAGTTGTTTTTAGCTCGAGCCCGATGGAGTCATTAAACAGTTATCGAGAAGGCGGGCTTTGCCCACGTGTGCCGCCAAAGCGAGCAGCGTGGGACCTTTCAACAGGGAGACCTCCTGCAGAGAATCCGGATGGCGAAGTTCGGCATAATCAATGCGTAGTCCTCCGCCTGCTTCGAGAAAGCTTCTGACTCTGGCGAGTATCACTTCACCACGTCGTTCTCCTTCCGCTACCAGACGCCGTGCTTCATCCAGAGATTGATTAAGGCGCAGAGCCGTCTGACGTTCTTCGGAAGAAAGGTAAATGTTGCGGCTGCTCATGGCTATACCGTCCGCCTCTCGAACAATGGGATAGCCAACGATTTCAACGTCCATATTCAAGTCAACAACCATTCTGCGAATAACTACCAACTGTTGATAATCTTTCTCCCCGAATACTGCCAAATGCGGTTTCACGATATTGAACAATTTGGCCACAACCGATGTCACGCCCTGGAAATGCCCGGGCCGGCTGCGCCCGCAAAGCGGCTCGGTCAGCACTTTGACCTCGACATAGGTCTGGTAACCCTGGGGATATATTTCATGGGCTCGAGGTGCAAAAGTAATATCCACTTCACATTCGGCAAGCAGGCCAATATCTCGCTCCAGATCTTGCGGATAGCGTTCAATGTCTTCGCCCGGCCCGAACTGGGTAGGATTTACAAAGATACTCACTACCACCACATCCGACAGTTCACGGGCTTTTCGCACCAAAGCCAAATGACCCTCATGGAGATAGCCCATGGTTGGAACGAACCCTATCTTGATTCCTTCTTGCCGCCACACTTCTGCCCGTTGCTGCATCTCGGAAATACTCTCGATGACGCGCATCCCTGCTCCTTTCTGCTGACTACTGCAAAACATAGAAAGCCTTCGGGACTGCCGTCCGGAAGGCTAAGCGCTAAGGCGAGCATGCCGCCCAAACCAATATGTTGCCCTTCTTTTGTCATCCCGTCCCGGTCCTGATCGGATCCAAGCGGAGCAAATCCCTTTTGAACTGGGGAGTTAGGTATCAAGGACGGATTGGTTTGTCAAGGACTATGTCGTAATCTGTAGCAAGCAGGAAAGCTCGAAAAACTACAGCACGAAAATAGTCAAAAATGTGGGGGTCTCTCTGCCATTCTTTCCAGTCTCGTTTTTTCGTGCTTTTGTATAAGAGCATTGACTTCGAAAAAATACATTTGATAATGTCAAACGTTTTCCGGAAAAAGCAAATGTCAACTTCAAATCGCCAGTGCCTCAATCGGAAAGGGAGGAAATCATGAGCAAGCTCCTGTGGCAACCTTCGCAAGAACGCGTCGAAAACACCAACATGTACCAGTTCATGCAATACGTGAATCAACGATTTGGTCAGAGCTTTCACAGCTACGCCGACCTTTATCAGTGGTCGGTCACTGAGATTCCCGACTTCTGGTCGGCCGTGTGGGATTTTGGCGAAATCATCTGCAGCCAATCCTATGCAGAAGTGGTGGATGACTTCACAAAGATGCCGGGAGCAAAATGGTTTCAGGGAGCTCGCCTCAACTTTGCAGAAAATCTGCTCCGCTATCGGGACGATCGAATCGCTATCAGCTTCAAGGGAGAAGGAAAAGCTACCGTCAGCATCACTTACGCCGAACTGTATGATCGTGTCGCTCGCCTGGCCAAGTCGTTGCGGGCTATGGGCCTTAAGGCTGGAGATCGAGTGGCCGGGTTCATGCCGAATATGACTGAAACGGTTATAGGGATGCTGGCAGCCACAAGCATTGGAGCGATTTGGTCTTCGTGTTCTCCCGATTTCGGCATCAAGGGTGTTCTGGATCGATTCGGACAGATCGAGCCGCGAGTGCTCTTCACCCCTGACGGCTACTTTTACAACGGCAAGAGCTTCGATTCTCTGGAGCGGATCGGGGAAGTCGTCAAACAGATTCCGAGCATTGAGAAAGTAGTGGTGGTACCCTACACGTCCTCGGAACCCGACGCCACAAAGGTACCCAATGGGGTTGTGTTCGACGAATTTCTGTCAAAAGAGAACAATCTCGAAATCGATTTCGAGCAGCTCCCCGCAGATCATCCTGTCTACATCATGTATTCTTCAGGCACCACCGGCGTTCCCAAATGTATCGTGCATGGTGCGGCCGGAACGCTGGTCCAGCACATAAAAGAGCTCAAATTGCACACCGATGTGAAACGCCAAGATACTATTTTTTATTACACCACGTGCGGCTGGATGATGTGGAACTGGCTGGTCAGTTCGTTGACTTTGGGTGCCCGCGTGCTGCTCTTTGACGGCTCACCTTTCTTTCCGCGGCCGGGCGCACTGTGGCAAATGGCACACGATGAAAAAGCGACCATCTTTGGAACCAGCGCCAAGTATCTGGCCGCAGTCGAAAAGGCCGGTGTGAAGCCGAAAGAATCGTATGACCTTACCCCCTTGAAGGCTATCCTGTCCACTGGCTCCCCCCTCTCCATCGAGAGCTTCGAGTATGTCTATCGGGATGTCAAAGAAGAGCTGGTGCTTTCATCCATCTCCGGCGGTACCGACATCATATCCTGCTTTGCTCTGGGCAATCCCATTGGGCCCGTATATGCGGGTGAACTGCAGTGTCGAGGCCTCGGCATGAAGGTGCAGGCTTTTAACGACGAAGGTAAAGCGGTCACAGAAGAAAAAGGGGAATTAGTCTGCACCGCGGCTGCTCCTTCCATGCCCATCTATTTTTGGAGTGATCCGGATGGTCGCAAATACCGAAACGCATACTTCGAAACCTGGCCTGAGGTTTGGAGTCACGGGGACTACATCGAGATTACCAGACATGGCGGGGTAATCATCTATGGCCGCTCCGATGCTACCCTCAACCCGGGAGGGGTCAGGATCGGGACGGCTGAAATCTACCGCCAGGTGGAAAATATTCCGGAGGTGTTGGACAGTCTTGTGGTGGGGCAGGACTGGGATAACGATGTGCGCGTGATTCTTTTCGTCAAGCTTCGCGAAGGGCAAGAATTGACGGAAGAGCTTTTGAAACGTATCAAAACCATGATTCGACAGAACACCACACCTCGTCATGTTCCCGGCAAGATCATTGCGGTACCCGACATTCCTTACACTATCAGCGGCAAGAAAGTGGAGCTGGCAGTGCGTAAAGTCATCCATAATCAGGAAGTCAAAAACAAAGACGCCCTTGCGAACCCGGAATCCCTCGATTTCTATAAAGATTTGCCTGACCTCGCCTCATAGGAAGGTGATGCGGTGTTTTGTTCATTTTGCCGTAGATTCACAACCGTTCCCACGCTTTTGCGTGGGAACGAGATGGGGACGCGAAGATAAGGGGGACGCGAAGAAGAGGGACCGAAATTCAACTTCGGGCTGCGCTTTTGAGTACCTCAAGAGTCTTGTCCGCGCAGGTTTTCCAGTTGAATTTCTGTGCCTGGCGTAGTCCTTTTGAGGTGAGTGCTTTCCTCAGTTCACAGTCTTCGTAAAGCTTGACGATTCCTTCAGCGATTGACCCCGCATCGGGATTCACATAAAGGCAGGCGTCCCCGCCAACTTCCGGTATAGAGGCGAGAGCCGTTGCAATGACTGGACATCCCATACTCATGGCTTCGACTACCGGAAGACCGAAACCTTCATAAAGAGATGGAAATAAGAGGCAAAAGGCCTCCTTATAAAACGAGGCAATTCTGTCGGGAGGTACATAGGACAATTGAGAGATATCTCCAGAAAACGAATGTGATTCTAACTTCTGCAATATTTTATCACTCCTCCATCCCACCTTCCCGATCAGGTACAGATGAAAAAAAATGCCTTTAGTTCGTACAATTTCGAATGCCTCAAGGATTGCAAGGACATTTTTCCGCGGTTCTAAAGTTCCGATAAACAGCAGATACGGCTTGTTCGGAATCGCATGCGGCGCTAAATCCTTTATGGCATTGCCATTGTGCACAACCTCCACCTTTTCCGACGCCATCGGGAAAATTTTTTCGATGTCATGTTTGGTCTGGTTGGAAACGGCAATAATTTTAGAAGCCGTCTTAACTTCGCCGGGTAAATATTTTCGCAAGTGATTTAAGGTTTCTTCCCGAAGGAGCTCTGGAAAGAACGCGAATGTGCAGTCATGGATCGTGATTACTTTTCTGCCGATCACCCTGAACAAACGTGGAGTGACAAAATTGGGGGAAAAGAAAATATCATTTCGATCCAATGCGATATACAGGGGAGTCAAAAAACAAGCCCCGAAAAAAAACCAAAACTTCGTGCCCGGTAAAATGTTCGATGGGATCGAATAATAACGAAACCTCAAATTCCTCATGTGCTCGAGCTTAATGGATGAGCCAGGGGCCTTGTCTTCGGGAATGAGAGTGTGCGTATAAAGATTTACTATGACGCCTTCCCTGCTTGCAAAGTCCTCAAGCAGGTGATACGCATACCAACCCACACCGGTTAAGGGCTCCAAAAAAGGGTAGCCATCGAAGCCTATTACGAATTTTTTTCGCTTCGGGGCGCTCTTGGCTGCCGATCTGATCTTAAGGCTGCGCCGGAATGCCGCTTGCAGATCGACGATCAAGCTCGCAATAAATCTGATGGTGCCGGCCGCTCTGCCATGTGGTACTACGTGACCTTGTATCCCCACTACTCGCCATCCGGAAAACCTGAAGCACCGCAGGAAAGAGAACGCCCTTGGAAGAGTGCTTTCAGGGTTTAGGAAAATCGGTGAAAATCGTACCGACAGATCGTGAAGGTTTCCATCTCGATTCCGTTTGGTCCTTCATCAAGAAAACAGGTTATAGCGGAAAATACACCAGATCGCCTTAAAGCCGTCTTTCCAGCCTATTTTTTTACCCTCGGCGTAGGTCCGTCCGTAATAGGCGATGGGAACCTCATAAACCCGCCAGTTGTGTCTGGCAATCTTGGCAGTGATTTCCGGCTCGAAACCGAAACGTTTCTGTTTGAGGGTAACGCTTTGCAGAACTTCTCTGCGGAAAACCTTGTAGCAAGTTTCCATGTCAGTCAAATTTAGATTCGTAAACATATTGGATAGAAGGGTTAGGAGTTTGTTGCCCAGATAATGCCAAAAATAAAATACCCGGTGAGGTCCTCCTAAAAATCTTGAACCGTATACCACATCGGCAACACCCCTTTGAATTGGCTCCAGAAGCTTTGGGTAGTCTTCCGGATCGTATTCGAGATCCGCGTCCTGGACAATTACAACGTCGCCCGTAGCTTCTTGGAAGCCGCGCTTCAGGGCAGCACCCTTGCCCTGGTTTCCGGATTGAAAAAAGACTCTGAACTTCACACCCGGGAATTCATTCCTGTCAAGGCTTGCGTGATTTGCAGCAGCTGCCGCCGCATCTGCGTTTATCATCTGCTGCAATAACTCACGCGTTCCATCGGAGGAACCATCATCTACGATTATGACTTCCTTGGCTACGCCATCCAGGTGAACCTTGCGTACCCGGTCGATCAGTTCCTCGATGAAGTGTTTCTCGTTATAGACGGGAATGACGATGCTGAGCTTCATTACCCTTAGTTCCTTACAATGAGCATGACGCCGCCCAAGATGAGCGCAATGCCGAGCCAGTTAGGCAAAGAAAGGGGTTCATCCAAGATTTTGAAAGAAATGATGGCCACCCACACATAGCTGGTGGCTATGACAGGGTAAAGTACGGACAAATTGCCGTATTTGAGGGCTACGATAAAAAGAACTGCCGAAATGCCGTAGAGAGTCATTCCCCCGAGGACCCGATAATTGGTTATCCATGTCCACAGGTTGAGCTGGACAGACGCCGATCCCAATTTGAACAGCAATTGTGCGAGCGACCCCATAACTGCACAGCAGACAGCCAGTGCAACAGGCCACATTTTGGTTTCCATCGGTCCTCCTCGGTGATTGGGCAGATAATTTATGCGGGCAGATCAAACCTCAATTGGGGAAATATGTCAAGGACCGGCAAGGGTGGCTTGCAAGATGATCCCGGAGGCAATTTAGATCGTTGACAATTTGTCCAAAATATCGTTTAAATAATATCTTAATTTATTGCGGGAGAGATTGAATCCAGATCACACGGTGGTTATTTGTAGATGCTCTGGGTCGAGGTTTAAACGGATCGAGCTGGTTGTTCAGTTCCATATGACATCTCAGGGAGGAGTAAATGGATTTGTTGAGCGTAGCTTATGCTTTGGGAACCGCAGGGCAGGGTGGTAGCGGACAAGCGGGAGGTGGATTTGCCGCCTTTGTACCGCTCTTATTGATGGTGGTTATTTTCTATTTTCTGTTGATTCGGCCTCAACAAAGGAAACAAAAAGAACACAGGTCCATGCTGTCAAACCTGCAAAAAGGGGATACCGTTGTTACTCAAGGCGGTCTGCAGGGAAAAGTTGTCGGTTTGACGGATACGGCGGTGACATTGGAAATCGCCGAGAAGGTCAGAGTCAAGATTCAGCGGGGTTATATCGCGGCGCTGCTAGCCAGGGGTGAGGTCAGCGAATAGATTTTCCATATCTTTAGTTTGGTCAGTAAGACTAGGGCACAACAGAGGATAGAGCTGATGTGCCCTTCCTTTGTTGAAGGGGAGGAGTCAGTTTGAAAAGCTTGAAATGGCGGGCAGTCTTGGTCGGTGTGGTCATAGTCGCCGCGCTCTTTTACCTGGTTCCAACCTTGAGCTCCAATTTGCCTGAGGGATTGAGCAAGATCTTTCCCAACAAGAGAATAAATCTGGGTTTGGACCTCCAGGGGGGAATGCACTTGATTCTTGAAGTGCAAGCGGACAAAGCGGTTGAGGGAACGGCTGAACGAATGGTCGAAGACCTCAAGGAAACGCTGAGAAAAGAGCGCTTTCCGTTCAGCTCGATTACGAAGGTTGAATCCTGGGATATTCAAGTACAGCTGCCTGCCGGCGCCAAGCAGGAAGAGCTCAGGAAGTTGATCGAAAAGGATTTCCCCAGTCTCGAATGGAAGACCGGCCAAACAGTTGCTAACGGGACAACCCTGCTGCTGGCTCTGAGAGAGAGCGAAGTGCGAAATATCCGCAAGCTGGCCATTGCACAGGCGCTGGAAACCATTCGCAATCGTGTCGACCAGTTTGGCGTATCCGAGCCGGATATCCGTCCGGAGGGCGAGGATCGCATCCTGGTGCAGCTGCCGGGCATTACGGATCCCCAGAGAGCTGTGGCTATAATCGGCAAGACCGCTTTGTTGGAATTCAAACTGGTGGCTGAAGATGTGACCCCTCAGCAGATCAAAGACGGCAAAATGCCACCCGGAGTCAAGATTTATCCCATGAAGAGCGTTGATTCCGCAACCGGGAGAACCACAGAAAGCGAAATTGCCCTTAAAGAACGGACCCTTATGACGGGCGAATACATTACCAATGCGCAAGTCAGCATCGATCAACAGTACAATACGCCTTATGTAGCACTGGAATTCGACGCTCAGGGGGGACGTCTGTTTGAGCGCATCACCGAGGCAAACGTAAAAAAACAATTGGCCATCGTTTTGGACGGCGTCGTCTATTCTGCGCCCGTCATCCAGGAGAAGATCAGTGGCGGAAGGGCCAGCATCACAGGCTCTTTCAACATGGAGGAGGCGCGCGACTTGGCCATTGTGCTGCGAGCGGGGGCGCTGCCCGCCCCGGTGGTCGTTTTGGAGGAGCGCACGGTCGGGCCTTCACTGGGTAAAGACTCGATTCGCAAGGGATTTATATCTTCGTTGATTGGCGGTCTCGCCGTGATCGCCTTCATGGTGGTTTATTACAGTCTTGCCGGAGTGATCGCAGACCTCGCGTTGTCATTGAATATTGTTTTGATCCTGGCAGGACTGGCCGCCTTCGGAGCCACACTCACACTGCCCGGTATTGCTGGTATTGCGCTCACCATAGGCATGGCGGTTGACGCCAATGTATTGATCTATGAACGCATTCGCGAGGAATTGAGATTGGGAAAAACGCCGCGGGCGGCCCTTGAGACCGGCTACCAGAGGGCAACGAGGACAATTTTGGATGCGAATGTGACCACGCTGATTGCCGCCGTCGTCCTATTTCAATTCGGTACAGGACCGATTCGGGGCTTCGCCGTCACTTTGACCATCGGTCTTATCGCCAATCTTTTTACGGCTATTATCGTCACCCGAGTTATCTTCGACTACCTGTTGCTGCAGCGACGTGTGCGAAGACTGAGCATCTAGCCGGGAATTCAATAGAGGAACAGAATAATGGAAGTGATCAGGCCCGATACCAATTTCAATTTTGTTGGAATGCGATTCAAAGCTTTCCTCTTTTCGAGCATCCTCATTCTGCTCGGCTTGTTTGTTCTGGTTTGGCGTGGTGGGCTCAATTTGGGTGTGGATTTCGCCGGTGGGACTCTCATCCAGTTGCAGTTCAATCAAGCCACTAGCCCCGACGACATCAGAAAGGCGCTCAAGGACCTGGTTTCACGCGGCACCATACAACAAATTGGCAGTGAGGATAATGAGTTCCTGATTAGGACCGAGGCGATCGCCACCGGGTTACAGAGCTTTGCTCAAAACGTTGAGGAAACCCTGGGCCAAGTGTATGGCAAAGATAACGTCACTGTTCGCAGAGTTGAAATGGTCGGTCCCAAGGTCGGGCATGATCTGCGGCAGAAAGCATTATTCGCCATTTATTATGCGATACTTTTCATCGCTATCTATATTTCCGGGCGCTTTGAATTCAAATGGATTACCAGTGCGGTCATGGGGGTGGTGCTGATAGCCGGCGTTTATCTGCTGCAAGCTGTGGGAATGAGCGTCACCTATTTGATAGTGGGGGCTCTGGTTGTCACTCTCGCCCTCTGCTGGAAGCTGAAGCTACCCTATGCTTTGGGCGCCGTGCTGGCTCTTGTTCATGACGTACTTATCACGGTGGGAGTTTTCGCTCTGGCCAATAAAGAGTTTACACTTGAAGTTCTTGCAGCGCTGCTGACGCTGGTAGGCTTCTCTCTAAACGACACCATCATTGTATTCGACCGCATCCGGGAAAATTTACTGAAGAGCAGGCGTCAAGATTTAGCGGAAGTGATCAATAACAGCATCAATCAGACTCTCAGCCGCACAATCCTGACTTCGGGCACGTTGCTTCTAGTAGTGTTATGCCTGTTCATCTGGGGAGGAAGCGTCATTCACGACTTTGCTTTTGCCTTCCTTATCGGTATCGTCACAGGAACATACTCCTCAATCTATGTAGCAAGTCCGATTCTCCTCCTCTACGAAGATTGGACCAGAAGAGGCCGAACGGCCAAGCGAAGGTCGGTGCCCAAGAATGCGTTGATTTGACGATCGAAAACCGAACAAGAGATTTAGAGCCGCAGAAGCAATGGAAGCCCCACAAAACTCTGCGGCTCTTAAACCCATTTAGCCTCTACTGATTCACCCACACAGCCATATTCTCAAATTCGCCGATGATCTTTTTGGTTACGGACGTCTTCAGGAAACCCCAAACTCCTTCCGGATCAGAGTGCCCCAGGACAATGATCCCGATTCCGTGTTGTTTTGCATAGGAGATAATCTCCGCGGCTACTTTACCGCCCTGCTCCCTGCCGGGTAGAATGGTGATTTGGACGCGTGTGTCGGCAATCCCTGCAGTCTTCAAAATATCGCAGGATCCGGCAATCAATGGACTTATCTTCATGCCTCCATCCGTTTTAAGCCAATTCTCGAGCTCTGCGCTTTGCTCAAAAGCGGGACCGCTCATGCGGTGTGGGACGGATCGTGTGACATGCACCAGTTCTATGGTGGTTTGTGTGTCAGCCAACATGAAAGCGGCGTGATCGACCGCCCGCAAGGATGCTGCTTCATCCTGCAGGCAGATTGCCGCCTTGGATGGATCGGCTTCGCCTTCCAAGAACCAGACTGGACTCACAATGCAGTAGTGCAACAGCGCATTGCTCGGATCGTCTTTGAGAAATCCCTCCAGAGGGCTGGTGACTCGCTTATACACCAGAACGGCGTCGACTTTCTTGATGTCTGCCAATCGACAGGCATGATGTGCCACACTCACGGCCTTTTCTTGCAGGTGCTCTTGAATGAGCTCTTCGGAGAACCCATGGCGGGACAAAACTCGTTTAGCATGATCCAGAGCGTCTCGAGCGTCTCGTTCGCGATTTCGCAGGAGCTCCTTCTTTTTTTCGATCATTTGCGGTGAAGTCGGCCGGTGCTCGTAGATGGGGGGAAGCGAGGGGACAAAATAACAAAGGATGAGGTTGATCTCATTGAGTCTGGGAAATAGGCGGCTGACAAAACGGATCGGCAGCAGTGCTTCATCGGAGCCGTCGATAGGCAGCAGTAGACACTTCGGTATTGATTCCATGTTCGCCCTCCTTGGTTTTTGTTCTCAACTCAGTTCGACTGCAGGGGTCGCTTCATATTGTTGCCCTATTTCAAAGCGAATGCTGTGCCATTCGGAAATTCTGCAAAGCTCCAGAAAACCCTGAGCGACCAGATCGGGACGATTGTTGACCTCGCTGAGATGGGCGAACACCACCGCTTGCAGGGCTTCGTGATAGATCGTCTTGAGAAGCTCGCAACTGTCGTTGTTGGAAAGATGGCCGTGGCGGCTGCGAATCCGCTGTTTCAAGTGCAGCGGATAAGGGCCCTTGAGCAACATGTCCAGATCGTGGTTGGCTTCGATTATAAGGCCGTGGCATTCCTGAAGTCTGGTTTTAACCAGATGAGTGGCGATCCCCAAGTCGGTGCAAATTCCCAGGCGGGTGGCGCCATTCTGAATAACAAAACCTGATGGCTCCCCGGCGTCATGGGAGATAGCGAAAGGCCGAAACTGCAGATCGCCGATGGTAAATGATGCTCCTGGATGAAATACCTGCAGGTGAGTGAGTTGGCCGATTTGGGGGGGAAGGCTTTTCAGCGTGCCTTGACTCAAATACACCGGGAGGTCGAAACGGCGACTCAAAACACCTACGCCTCTCACATGGTCCTGGTGCTCGTGACTGACAACCAATGCGTCCAGGTTGCGGGCCTGCACATCGCAAGCATCCATGCGCCTCACCAACTCTTTTCCACTCAAGCCCGCGTCCACCAGAATGCAAGTCCTGGCACTGGAGACCAGGATGGCATTCCCTTTGGAACCGCTGGAAAGCACCTGAAAAAAAAGAGGCATAGGGCATTCCTATCAGGAATGTTGAGGGTGATGGAACAAGTACAGCGGACAATCAGTCGAAGTGCGCCAGGGCGACAACAGGATCAAGCTATTGACAGTTCGCCGGGCTCAACCGGTCCCAACAGCACAAGCGCCAGTTCATCCTTCTTGAAAACCCCCCGGAACCAGCTTTGAATCTCCTTCGAAGTCACCTGATTGATCTTCTCTTCGACTTCTTCGTAAGATACGTGTCGACCGAACAAGAATTCATTCTTTGCCAGCCGATTCATCCTGGAATCCGTGATCTCCGCATTGAGGTACATACTGCCTTTCACGTATTCCTTGGCGGCGTTGAGCTCCGTTTCTGTAATGGGTTCAGCCGCGACTAAAGCTAACTGCTCGCGAATGAGCTGCAGGGTTTCATGGACGTTTTCCGGGGCGATTCCGGAATAAACGCCCAGTAATCCGGTATCCTCGTGGCTGTTGATAAAAGAATAGACGGAATAGGCCAGTCCGCGTTTTTCCCGGATTTCCTGAAATAAGCGACTGCTCATGCTGCTGCCGAGGATTACATTGAGCAGATGACAAGCGAACCGGCTTTCGTCCAAGTGCGAAGTGCCCTGCATCCCGAGGCAAAGATGAACCTGTTCCAGTTCTTTCGGGATCACCTCAAGAATTTGCCTGTTTTCAGGAGCCTTGCGAGTGTTGAAATCTTTGCCCGGGCTTAACATCTCCATGGAGGGTGCGACTAGTTCTACGAACTGTTCGTGCTCCAGATTGCCCGCGGCGGCGACTACGATTCTGGCGGGGTTGAATGTTCGGGCAAGATATCGCAGGATGCGATCTCTATCGATTTGTTCAACGGCTTCTGCGGTGCCGTAGATAGGATATCCCAATGGGTTGTTTTTCCAGAACATTTCCTGGAAGAGAATATGAATGTACTCGTCCGGGGTATCCTCGATCATGCGTATTTCCTGCAAAATGACCTGTTGTTCTCGTTCGATTTCCTGAGGGGCGAAAGTCGAATTCAAGAAAATGTCGGTGAGCACGTCAACTACCAGGGGGAGGTGCGTGCCAAGCACTTTGGCGTGAAAACAGACATGCTCTTTGGAGGTGAAGGCATTGGCAAAGCCTCCGACAGAGTCCAATTGCTTGGCTATGTCCAGGGCGGTTCGCCGTTGAGTCCCTTTGAAGAGCATGTGCTCGATGAAATGGGTTATGCCTCGTTCCGCCTTCTGCTCGTCACGAGAGCCTACACTCACCCAAATCCCGGTAGACACCGACCTGACACCGGGAACTTGTTCGGTTACAATGCGGATGCCGTTGCGCAATACGGTTTTGTGGTACAATCTTCCCCCTCTGCTGGCGAGTAACATCGATCGGTGATCAAATGACTGTAGATGCTTATTCTTTGTCTGACTCGGGTTTTTCAAGAAGTGCCTTGCGGCTTAAACGGATCCGCCCGTCCTTGTCAATCTCGATCACTTTGACAAGTACCTCATCACCTTCCTTGACAACGTCGGTCACCTTGCGCACCCTGCGGTGTTCCAGTTGTGAGATGTGAATCAAACCGTCGATGCCGGGGAGGATTTCCGCAAAGGCTCCAAAATCGGTGATACGCACGACGCGAGAGAGGTAAACCTGTCCCACTTCAGGTTCCTCGGTCAATTTCCTGATCCGGTCTATGGCTTTGTCACAGGCTTGCTGGTCCGGACTCATGACCACTACCCGACCACTATCATCAATGTCGATCTTGGCGCCGCTCTCAGCCACAATCGAACGGATGACTTTCCCGCCGGGGCCGATCACGTCACGAATTTTTTCAGGGTTAATCTGGATAGTGATTACTCTTGGAGCGTAAGGGGAGAGTTGCTCTCTGGGGGCAGGCAGAACCTCTTTCATCTTACCCAGGATGAAAATTCGCCCCTGGCGTGCTTGCTCCAGAGCGCGGCGCAAAATTTCACGGTCAATTCCGGAGATCTTCACATCCATCTGGATGGCGGTCACCCCTTGCTCTGTTCCGGTCACTTTGAAATCCATGTCTCCTAAATGGTCTTCGTCTCCCAGGATATCAGACAGGATGATAACGTTTTCCCCTTCTTTAACCAGTCCCATGGCGATGCCGGCAACCGCATCTTTCATGGGAACACCGGCATCCATCAGAGCCAGTGACGCACCACATACGGTTGCCATGGAGCTGGATCCGTTGGACTCAAGTACCTCCGACACTACCCGCAGGGTGTAGGGAAATTCTCCATCAGCCGGCAGCAGGGGCTTTACGGCTCTCTCTGCCAGAGCCCCGTGACCAATTTCGCGCCGTCCCGGTCCTCTTAGCGGCCGAACTTCGCCGACACAGAAAGGAGGAAAGTTGTAATGCAGCATGAATGACTTGAACGTCTCGCCGGCGAGGGCTTCGATCTTCTGCTCGTCGGATGATGAGCCAAGAGTGGTTACGGCCAAAGCCTGAGTTTCGCCGCGATGGAAAATAGCAGATCCATGGGTTCTCGGAAGCAGCCCGACTTCGACTTTTATGGGGCGAATTTCGTCAAATCGCCGCCCGTCAATGCGCCGTTCGGTTTCCACCATCATCCGGCGCACCACTCGCTTTTCCAGGTCATCGAGGGCAGCTTCTATTTCCTGCTTGCGATCAGCGAAATCGCCGGTAGTTAGCTCCTCGACTACGCGCTGCTTAAGTGATTTCTTTGCCTCTTTTCGCCGCTTCTTGTCGGCAGTGGTCATGACCTGGTGCATTTCGTCAGTGGCCATTTTTTCCACCGCCTCAAGTAATGCGGGGTCCTTGCTTATCTGTGGAGCAGGTTCTTTGTGAATCTCAGTTCCCATAACCAGAGCTTGCAGCTTATCTTGAGCGTCCAGGATGGGTGTGATGGCCTTGTGAGCAATATCGATGGCTTCCAGCAGGTCTTCTTCGCTAACCAAATTGGCGCCGCCTTCAACCATCACCACGGCATCACGACCTCCCGCCACCACCAGATTCATATCACTCTCATCCAGTTGCTTGGAGCTCGGATTTACCAAGAACTCCCCATTGACTCTTCCGATCCGTACAGCAGCTACAGGACCTTGAAATGGAACGGCTGAAATGTGCAACGCAGCTGAAGCCCCTGTCAATGCGACCACGTCCGGTTCATTCTCCTGGTCAACGGAGAGCACCGTGGCGATAACCTGGGTTTCGTAAACATATTTCTTGGGAAACATGGGGCGAATCGGACGGTCAATAAGCCGCGAGGTCAGCGTTTCTTTTTCGCTTGGCCGACCGATTTCGCGGCGGAAGAAACCGCCCGGGATTCGACCTGCGGCATAGCTCATCTCTTGATATTCTACACTCAAAGGCAAAAAATCGATCCCTTCGCGAACGCGGTCCTCCTTGGTTGCTGCGACCAGCACTACCGTGTCTCCATAACGCATCATAACCGCACCGCTGGCTTGCCGAGCCACATGACCGCATTCAATGGTCAGTGGTCGTCCGCCTACCTCCACTTCTACCGAATATTTCATATGCTGTCTTCCTTTCTTCTACGTATGTGTGGCCGCTGAAGGGTATTCAGAGACCAGGGAAAGAGGACCTAACGGCGCAGTCCAAGCCGTTCGATAACGGTGTTATAGCGGTCCACATTCTTTTTCTTGAGATAATTGAGCAGCTGCCTGCGCTGTCCAACAAGTTTCAAAAGGCCACGGCGGGAATGATGGTCTTTTTTGTGAACTTTGAAATGCTCGGTCAGGTAGCTGATCCTCTCACTCAGCAGTGCGATCTGCACCTCCGGCGAACCCGTGTCCGATGAATGCACTTTAAAGTCTTCGATGATGGCGTTCTTTCTCTCTGGGGTCATTACCACGGTCGTTCCTCCTTCTCATAAAACATATTGCGGTAATTAACGTTCAATACCTGTTTCAGCTAAAATGAACCTACAACTTCATTGGAGCTCCGATGACCGGCCGATCCCGACAAAGCAGCCCTGCCATGAGCACCGAAACGGCTTGGAATCTCCGCTTGTTCCCGGCCGGTATCATTGCCCTTTCACTTGAACACTCTTAACATTCGTTGCCTGTTGCCCTCATTTTGACGACACTCGGGCCACCACAGGGCCACCAGATGATTCTCTGCGGTTAATAATCGGACAGGTCCGTGCGTTTGGGCGAGTTGATCACGGTTGCCGGCCTTCCATTCAGGGTCCAGATGCCCGTTATGAAGATTCTTCAATATCGTTTCGTCCTGGATCAAAACTTCAGGCAGGTGGGCTAGCGCGTCATTCATGGAGATGAGGTTTGTTTTCCATTTGCCGTTTTTTGCCGCCTGCTCCAATTCTTCCAAAGAGATCGCTTTGGCGATATCAAATGGTCCGCTGGCCAGCCTGCGCAATTCGTTCACGTGCGCACCGCATTTCAGTAGAGTGCCTATGTCTGCCGCGAGTTGCCGGATGTAGGTTCCTTTGGAACAGTGTACTTCCATTTGGGCCTCGGGCCATTGATAAGCAAGCAGTTCCAAACGGTGGATGTCGACATCCCTGGCGGGACGGTGCACTTCAATTCCTTTGCGCGCCAACGCATACAGTCGTTTACCTTGCACCTTCACTGCAGCATAGCGGGGCACCTGCTGTCGGTATGAGCCTGAAAATTTGTCCAGGGCAACCGGCAATTCGTCTTCGTCAATAGGTGGACCGTTATAAGTCTGAACCACACGTCCGGTTTTATCCAGGGTATCTGTTTCAACTCCGAACCGCATCGAAAATCGATACAGCTTATCCTGCAACGAGAGCTGGTCGGCTATGCGAGTGGCTTGATTGACACAAATCACCAGCACCCCGGTGGCGAAAGGGTCCAGCGTTCCGCAATGCCCCGTTTTCTCAAGACCCAACAACTTCTTTGTTAGCGCTGCCAGCCTGAAGGATGTCATTCCATCCGGCTTATCTAGAACCAAAACTCCGTTCACGGCAGGGCAAGGCTGCTTGTCGATCTCGATACCATGGGCTTCTAGAGTTTCTCCGGTCATCGGGTGAGTTGCTGTATCAGTCACGGAGCACCAGCCAAGTAGTCGAGAGCTTCCCGGGTTAATCTGGAGCGAATGGCGTCCAAACTTCCAGAAACACGAAAAGCTGCAGCATTTCGATGGCCGCCTCCACCGTGTTGTTTTGCGAATGCAGCCGCGTCAACACCCCCCTTGGATCGCACACTTATGTGCACTACTCCGTTGTTATCTTCCCGAAAGAGCATAGCCAGTTGGACCGATTTTACCGAGCGCAGGTGATTGATAAAACCTTCACTTTCCTCAGGCGAAGTTTGCGTGTCAGCAAACATTTCTTGTGTCAGCTCTGCGGTAGCCAAGCGCCTGTCGGAAGAGAACACTATGGTTGATAGCACTCTGGCCAGCAGCTGGATGGACTGGGGTGATGCCGACTCGTACAGCTGTTCGGCTATGTAAGCTGGCTGAGCACCAGCCTCAACCAATGCTGAGGCTATTTCAAGCACTTGTCGATTGGTATTGGAAAATCGGAACGATCCGGTATCAGCCAGCAGACCGGTGTAAAGCTGAGTTGCTATGTCCGGATCGAGGGCCAGTTGCAGCCGGCCACACAAGAGGTAGAGCATTTCACACGTGCTGCTGGCGGAAGGCGTGACCCAGAAAATATCGCCAAAGGGGACGTCGTTCAGATGGTGATCGATGTTGATCAAGAATGGAATCTTGCCGATGGAATCGGCGAGAGCATCGCCGACTCGCAATAAGCCACCGCAGTCTACCAGAATCGCAGCATCATAGAATGAGGGCTCCTCAATCTTGTGTCGAATATTTCGACTCCCCGATAAAAACTGCTGAGCCGGCGGTATCGGATCCTGGCAGTATGGATGAGCCTCCTTGCCCAATTTTCGCAGCATATAAGTCAGCCCCAAAAGGGACCCGATCGCATCGCCATCCGGGCGAACATGGGTAGCTACCGCAAATCGGTTGAGTCGCTCGATTGCCAGTTGGAGATCTCGGAGGGGTGGAGATTTTACGTCATTCATCCTGCTGCAGCTCTTTCAACAACCGATCCATCTTATCCCCGTAATCGAATGAAGCATCGTAGTGGAATTCGAGCTCCGGCAAGTATCTCAAGTGCAAGCGTTTTCCCAGTTGTTGCCGAATAAACCCGCGTGCCTTGATGAGTCCTTCCGATGCCTTGTGTTTTTCATCGTCGTTGGGAGATCCCATGATACAGTAAAATATTTTCGCATGGCGCAAATCAGCCGACACTTCAACCCCTGTAATGGTTATCCCGGCAACTCGCGGGTCTTTGACCCGACGAAAAAGCAAGTCTGCCATCTCTCGCTGAAGCTGGTCGGCGACTCGATCGGATCTTTTATATTCCATGATGGGTCAACCTCCCAAAGGAATCAGCTCAACCTCGCGCTGGATGAGGTCGGCAAGGTTCATGGAATCCATATAATCGATGATACGGTCAAGTACGGAATTGAGCACACGACCGTCGCTCCCTATGACGGCAACGCCTATGGTGGCCTTTTGGTGCAGATCTTGATCGGCGACTTCAGCGACCGAAACATTGAAGCGATGCCGGCTTTTTTCGATCAAGCTCTTGACAACCCTGCGCTTTTCCTTCAAGGATTGATTCCCGTGTAATCTAAAACTAATTTTAGCGATTCCCACTGTCATGGCTTATGGTTTTCAGGCGTACAACTCAAACGGACGTTATGATTTGGATCCTGTGCGGTGCTCGCCGTCAATTTCCAAAACGGGTTTGACTTCCTGTAGCTCGTACGCTTCTAAAATGTCGTTTAATTTAAGGTCATTGTAATTCTCTACGCCGATGCCGCACTCGAATCCCGCTTTCACTTCCTTGGCGTCTTCCTTAAAACGTTTTAATGAATTGATTTTACCATCAAAGATCACTACCTGGTCGCGCAGGACTCTGACTTTCGCATTTCGTTCTATGCGACCATCCAGCACATAGGATCCTGCGATGGTCCCGACTTTAGGGACGTGGAAAGTCTGCCGCACTTCTGCTCGGCCGATGACATTTTCACGATAGACCGGTTCCAGCATGCCCACCATGGCGTCTTTGATGTCGTTAAGAATTTGATAAATGACATCATAGTAGCGAACGTCAACTAGCTCCTGCTCGGCTATCTCCTGTACTTTGGCGTCGGCGCGAACATTGAAGCCGATTACGATGGCGTTGGAAGCAGAAGCCAGCATGATGTCCGTTTCGGTTACTGCACCCGTGGCTGCGTGGATCAGGATCACCTTTACCTCGGGGGTGGACAATTTGATTAAAGAGTCGCTGATAGCTTCCAGCGAGCCGTGCACGTCGGTTTTCAAAATGACGTTGAGCTCTTTTATCTCCCCTACTTTGATTTGCTCGTACAAGCTCTCCAGGGTGACTTTTGTGGAACGGGAGAGCTCCTTCTCCCTGAATTTGAGCAAGCGGTTTTCTGCAACCAATTTCGCTTGTTTTTCGTCCACCAGCGCAATGAAGTCATCGCCTGCGTTCGGTACCCCCGAGAGTCCTATCACTTCCACGGGCATAGAGGGGCCGGCGGTCTCGAGTCGCTGACCGCGATCATTGAACATATTTCGGACTCTGCCGGAATGAACCCCGCAAACGTATACATCACCGGCATTGAGTGTGCCTTCTTGAATCAATATGGTGGCGACCGGGCCGCGTCCTTTGTCGAGCTTTGCTTCGATCACCCAACCGCGGGCGGGCTTGTTCGCATTGGCCTTGAGCTCCATGATTTCAGCCTGGAGCAATACCATTTCCAGAAGCTCCTCAATGCCGATGTTCTTTTTGGCCGATATCTCGACCATGGTCACATCCCCGCCCCATTCTTCCGGGATGAGCCCCTGTTCGGCCAGCTCGCGCTTGACTCTCTCAATATTGGCGTTTGCTTTATCGATCTTATTGATGGCCACAATGATCGGGACTTTCGCGGCCTTGGCATGGTTGATGGCTTCAATGGTTTGCTGCATGACGCCATCGTCTGCCGCCACCACTAAAATGACTAAATCCGTCACTTTGGCTCCGCGAGCACGCATGGAGGTGAAAGCCTCATGGCCCGGAGTGTCCAGAAAGACAACTTCGCCCTTTTCCAGTTTTACGAAATAAGCTCCGATGTGCTGAGTGATGCCTCCGGCTTCCCCCCCGATCACATCGGTGTGGCGAATGGCGTCCAACAGCGAAGTCTTGCCGTGGTCGACATGGCCCATGACAGTAATGACCGGCGGGCGTGAGCTCAGGTCTTCAGGACGATCCTCCTGAACCTGCAGGATCAGTTCTTCTTCAAAACTGGTGCTTTCCACCTCAAAATCAAACTCGGCGGCAATTAGAGCCGCACTATCAAAGTCGATCGCCTGATTTATGTTTGCGGGAAGTCCCAAGTACAAAAGCTTTTTCAATAATTCACTCCCTTTGATGCCCATTTGCTTTGCCAAATTGGCCACTGTAATCGCTTCGTCAATCTTAATACGGCGCTTGGCGGGTTTGGAAACGGCCGGTTCAGACTTTGGAAGCTCCTTCAATGAAGGTTTCCCTCGGTCTTTGACCCTTTCCCGTCCGGCCTGAGCTGCCAGTTCTTTCTTGGTGTAAAGCTCTTCCCTTTCAACAACCTCTTTGCGGCGAGCACCTCGATGGCGGCGGTCCAATGCTTCTTTTTCAAGCTCTGCCGGCTTTGGCCGTTTCTTTCTGGAAATCTCTCTGGTGTCGAGCTCCTCCTTGACAACAATGCGGGCAGCAACCGGTGGGAGCTCCACTTCTTCCTCAGGTTCTTCGGGGATGATTTCAGGAAGCTTGATGATGCGAGCGGGCTCGTCTTTTGGAGTTTTCTTGCGGCGCCTTTTTTTGGCCTTCTTGGGCTTAGTTTTGGACTCTTCCTCTTCTTCCTCGACTTCCCTGGCTGTTTCGAGATGTTCTTCTATGGGCTCTTCCAGCTCGGCTTCCACCAGCTCGAGAATAGGAGCGGGTTGATACAGTTCCTCTGCAGGCATCCCGGCTTCCATCGGCTCCTCTCTAACAGGTTCCAATTGTGCAGCTTCCGAGGGAGCTTGCTCAGCTTCCGAAACTGCGGGCTCTTCAGGCACAGCGGGTTCACGAATCTCTTCTGCGGCCGTGGGAGGTTCTTCTATCACAGGGGCGGCTGGGGGTAGTGCCGCTTCTGGTTCTTCGGCTGCGGGTGCGATCGCGGGCAAGGCTTGTTCCGGTTCTTCCTTCGTTGGGACTTCCGGAGCGACTGGAGAGATCTCTACTTCGGGCACTTCTGTTGGTTCCGGCTGAATCGCTGCGGACGGCAATTCCTGTTCGGCAGACGGTGCTGTTATTTCTTTTTCAAGAACCGCGCCGGGTGCAGCTTCTTCCTCTACCGCCAGCTTCTTGCGCCTCCTGATGACTGCCCTTCCGATGCGCTTCTCTTCAACCTTTTCAGTCCTGCCCTCTGCATACTGATCGCGAACCTTTTGCACTGCCACTTCACTCAGCGTGCTCATGTGATTCTTGACTTGTATGCCCAGTTTAAGGATCTTGTCTATCAGCTCCTTATTTGTCGTATCTAGTTCCTTTGCGAGTTCATGCACCCTGATGCGCGCCATTAAAACTTCCCCCTTGTTGTACTTTGGATGGTATATTACATCTCAGCCTCCGCTCCTCTGAATCCTCTCTAGTCCCATTTTTTTTTAGGATTGAGGGCCGTTGGAGGATGTTTTTGGCTAGTCCTTTAGCCTGATTGCGAAAAGCCTTTTGGACCCGGTTATTAAACCGTAACCGGGGCAGGCAATCGGGGCAAACATAAACTGCCCGTCCCCCTGTGCACTGATTATAATCTAAAACGATGAACCTTTCAGGATTGAGCGCGAGCCGCAAGAGGGCAAATTTGCTCTTTTTGCTGTTGCAGACCACACACGTCCTGACTGGGACATGTCCCTTTGTGACCAAATCTACTCCCCGGGTGTTGTTTCTTCACCTTCTTCAATGAAGGTCTCGTTGTCCGGTGCCATGGCCGCCTGATCGCCGTCCGCTTCGCTTGGCGCCTCAGGAGAAGTGGAACTGATCAGGTCGGTTTCAGGCTCTGTCTCTGACGTCTGGGGCAGGCTTGCTGCTTCTGCCTGCATCATCGCGATAACTTCCGCCGACATATGAGTCAGCTCTTCAAGTTCTTCCACGCTCGCTTCTACAAACACCTGCAGGGAATTGATTCCCGCTTCGTAGAGCCGATCCGCCAGCTCTTCAGTGAGGCCGCCGATGCGCAAGAGCGACTGATAACCTGCTTGCTTTTGCCGTTCATAGCGGCTTTCACCCTGGACATTGATGTGCCAGTTGGTCAGCCGGGAGGCCAAACGAACATTTTGTCCACGCTTGCCGATGGCAAGCGAGAGCTGATCATCCGGTACAATGACATCCATGGTTCGATTGGCCTGATCTATGATCACTTTCGAAATGATGGCAGGTGCGAGCGCATTGACCACAAATTTTGCCGGGTCCATGTTCCATGGGACGATGTCTATCTTTTCACCATGAAGCTCTTGGACCACATTTTGCACTCTCGATCCTTTCATTCCGACGCAAGCTCCAACCGGATCGACATCGGGACTCTTGGACACCACCGCAATTTTTGCCCGGGAGCCCGGTTCACGTGCAGCGCTGATGATGCTGACGATGCCCTCGACGATCTCCGGCACTTCGGCATGGAAAAGCTGAATGATAAAATGAGGATGTGTCCGGCTCAAGACGATCTGAGGCCCTTTACTGATCTTTCTGACATCCAGCACGTAACTGCGAATGCGATCGCCCTGACGATACAGTTCTCTGGGGATTTGTTCCTTTGCCGGCAAGAGGGCTTCAGCATGGCCTAGATTTATAGTAATGCCGCTCTTATCCACACGCTGCACTATGCCTTGAGCGATTTCTCCTTTACGGCCTTTGTATTCATCATAGACCACTTCCCGTTCAGCGTCTTTCATCTTCTGGATGATAACCTGCTTGGCAGACTGGGCAGCAATGCGTCCAAGGGTGTCCGTGTCCATCCGGATGCCCAATTCGTCGCCCAGCTCGCTTTCCGGGTCGAGCTCATGCGCGCTCTCAAGGGAAATCTCTTTATCCGGATCCGTCACCTTTTCCACTACTTCCTTAAACAAAAAGGCTTCAAGCTCGCCATATTCTTCGCTGAACGTCACGTCCAAATCGAGCCTGCTGCCATATTTCTTTTTGATGGCGGATTTAATGGCCTCTTCCAGAGTATGAATCAAAGTCTGGCGGTCGATACCCTTTTCTCGGCTGACTTGATCGATCAACCGCATGAGCTCACTGGCCATAGTGGTCTATCTCCTCACATTGTTTATTTGCATAGAGGCTTGATGATGGTTGACCAGGCCTCTATTTCTCTAAAGAATCAAAATAGCACAAGCGGGCCCGTTCCAAAAGCGCCAATGGAATCTTGAAAATCTGTCCTTGACAATCGATTTCAATCTCCTCCGGGCTTGCTTCCAGCAGGATGCCTTTGAATTTGCGTCGGTTCCCTAAAGGCGCAGAGGTCTTTACCTCTACAATACTGCCTTGGTGCGTTCTGAAATGTTCCAGTTTGCGTAAAGGACGATTCAACCCTGGAGAAGAAACTTCCAGGTGATAAGGATTTTCAATCAAATCGGCTACATCCAAAAGGTCACCAGCCACCTGACTGATCCTGGCACAGTCATCAACGGTTATGCCGTCCGGGTGGTCGATGAACAGGCGCAGCACCCATCCCGGAGATTCACGGCGATATTCGAGCTCTACTATCTCCATGCCTTCTGCTCGGACTACCGGCTCCAGCAAATGCCAAAGCTGGTTGATCAGTTCTGTCGTCTTTTCTTCCATTCCCATCGTCATAACGTTGAACAAAAAAAAAGTGGGTGAATCACCCACTTCTCTTAGTAGACCAATCAATAAACTAGAAGTTAGAAAAAGCTTCTTTACTGAACATCTAGGAATCGGTCATCCACTAATCGAAGTAGGCGCGTTGCCCGCGTGCGGGAACCTGCTGCCACCTCAATAAGGGAAGCCTTCTCGCCGAGAAGGAGCACCTTCCGATCTGGAGCGGGCGACGGGATTCGAACCCGCGACCCCAAGCTTGGGAAGCTTGTGCTCTACCAACTGAGCTACACCCGCTTGGTAGCCCTCAACAGGCTGAATACTAATTGATTCTACAAGTTAAAGTCAAGGTATATTTAAATTACTAGAGCTGGATGGATAGGACTCGATAAACGCGGATACCTGAAGGGGCGTATACGGTCACTTCATCCCCTTCATACCGCCCCATCAGTGACCTGCCCACGGGCGATTCGATCGACAGTCGGCCGTTGTTCACATCGGACTCATAAGGACCGACCAACTGGTACCGACAGGTTTGTCCCGTGTCGACGTTCATTATCACAATGACCGTTCCGAAGCCGACCTGTTTGAAATGGAATTTACGGCCGACCACCACTTCGCTATGCGCGAGCTTCTTCTCCAGATCCTGAATCCTTCTCTGCAGTACCAAATGGCGCTCGCGTGCGTGCAAATACTGTTGATTGCCCAGTTTGACCCCGTAAGCTCGCGCCTCTTGCAGCTCTTCAAGAACTTCCGGTCGAACGACACGGCGCAAGTGGACGAGCTCTTTGAGAAGTCGGTAATAACCGTGGCGGGTTATGGGAACCTTCAGCATGGTCTCTACCCGAAAAAATCCGACGGAATCTCTCCCCGTTCCTGCCTGGCGCGGAACAGGGAAACTCCAATCACTGTTTTGCCGTCTTGAATAATGCCTCTGGTTATCAGGTCGTGCATGCGGTCCAGTTCGACTATTTCCACTTTGGAAATCTCATCCACATCCAGTTTGTCTGTGAGTCGTTTGAGGCCCGACGCTGCGAAAATCTCGATCACTTCATTGGAATATCCTATGGCGGGGTAGTAGCGAAAAAGGGTGACAAGTTGTTTGGCGTTGAAACCGGTTTCCTCCCTCAGTTCACGGCGTGCACACTGCTCTATGCTCTCTCCCGAATCCACCTTTCCCGCCGGGATCTCCAGCGTTTCCCGGCTGATCGCGTAGCGCCATTGCCGGACCATGAGGAGGTGCTTCGAATCGGGGAAAGCCACGACGGCTGCGGCTTCGGGATGATCGATTCGGATACGTTCCGTGATTTTTCCGGTTCGCAACCTAACCGTATCCAGACTGGCGGAAAAATGATTCGCATAGAGTGCGCTGAGCGTTCGGATTTTCTCTTCCATAATTGATTTACCTTGCTTGCGGGAGCAGTTGCGTGAGTGGCGCGGCCCCTTCAAGATAGCGGGATGCGAAATCAGTGTGCCGTTACCATGCCCTCAGTAGATAGAAAATAAAGCATTTTTCTATTGCGGGATCAAGTGAGATTCAAACCGTGCTCTCGGTTCACTCTGCTTGGAGAGCATGTACTCGATGCTGTCCACAAGAGCAAGGCGGCTGGCTCGAATAATATCCTCGCAGAGACCGACCGTGCTCCAAATATCGGTCCGGTCGGCAGACTGGATTACGTGGGCCAGCCACCCTCAATGTAGTGAATGCCCGAAGAATCGATTTCGTGGGTGAGATTGAGTTTGTTTGTCAGGGAAAAGCTTATCCGTTCAGCTTGCGATCCGTCGCGAAGAGTGGTGTCGTAAATTTTGATGCGATTAGCCATGTTAACCTCCTTTGGTTTGTGCATGATGTTCCCGCCGATTCGCCTGAAGCCAAAAACCGGCAGGTCGCCAAAAACGAAAAAACCCGCCCTCGGTCTGACCGGGGCGGGTTAGAAGAGCCAAATTTTGCGTTATCGGCTGGAATTCCTCCTCGGGCGGACTCAGGCAAGGTTTGCGCCGATAATGCAAATAATGATGTAGATTGTTTTGTCCATGGACGGCCCCTGTGGGAAAATGTTTTCGGTATTACCGGAGTCGAAACAGTTGGGTCATAAGAGCTTGCCCCTAAAACGAAAAATCCGCCGACGATCAATTCGAAGGCGGGTTAGGACGATACTCTGAACGCAAACTTAGCCGTACATCATCTTGCTCCGGCCTCCGAAAAGGTTCGGCAAATAATTCGAATGCTGTTAATACGGTTTACCGTTTGCATGATTTGTCCTTTTTCCGCACGCCTTGATCACCTCTAATTATGGCTGCATGTCAATGGCTAAATTGAGCGATTGTGCTTCCGACCGGCAGGAGTCAGCATAACAAATTCATACCAACGCATGAAGGGGATTAAACAATGAAACAGAAAATAGGATTTATCGGCCTCGGGATTATGGGTAGAGCAATGGCGGCAAATGTCGCCAAGGCTGGCTATCCGCTGATCGTCTATAATCGGACAGCGGGCAAAGCCCTGGAATTGGAACAGCTGGGCGCTACGGTGGCTGGGTCGGCGAAGGCTCTGGCAGCGCTGGCAGACGTCGTCATCTTGATGGTGACCGGTCCGGAGGCCATCGATGAAGCGCTATGGGATCGTGAAGGTGCGGCGGAATCGCTTGAGGCCGGCAAAACCGTGATCAACATGAGCACTGTGAGCCCCAAGTATACTAAAGCGTTGCATCGGAAGCTGAGCGCTTCTAAAATAGGGTTCATCGACGCACCCGTTTCCGGCACGAAAAAGCCTGCGGAGGAGGGCACTCTTCTGATCCTTGCGGGTGGAGACATGGAGGATGTTCAAAAGTATACTCCTTTGCTGGAAACAATGGGTAAAAAAGTTGTTCACTGCGGTGGAGCAGGGCAAGGCTCAATGATGAAGATGACTATCAATCTGCTGCTGGGTGCGATGATGGAAGGTGTGTCCGAGGCGCTCAATTTCGGACGGAAGGGTGGCCTCTCTACTGATGCCATATTCGACGTGATTTTCTCCGGGCCGCTCAGTTGCGGACTCTTTCAGGCGAAGCAAGGCATGATCGGAAGCATGGACTTTCCGGTGCAATTTCCACTCAAACACATGACAAAGGATCTCAAGTTCGTGGTAGATACGGCCTGTGAGACCGGGGCTGCGGTGCCTGCCGCCCATCTGTTACTGCACTTGTATAGACTGGGAGTAGGCCGGCAGTGGGGCGACTTGGATGTTGCCGCCATTCACAAAGTCATCGAGTTTCTTTCCGAGACTGGCCCGGAACGCCGGGAAATCATACAGGAACCATGATAAAGTTGTTAAATATCTTGATATTGCTTTTTAGCGGAGTGATTCCAGGTTGTCTTGATATTGCCCGAACACAATCTATTCCTGCGTCACAGCAGGTGATCGCCTCAGTAAAAGCACCCGCTTATAATGGCTCGGCGGATGCGCTAAAGGCAAAACAGCTTTTTCTCTACGCCCGGCAGGTAAACAAGCGGCTGATATGGGATTCGTGCCTGGCTGATCGAGCCGTTAAGAGGGCCAGGGACATGGCTAGAAGCAATCAATTTGGCCATAAGGATCCTCGGACCGGCAAGAACAAAGCCTGGGAACTCATAGCATCCTGTTACTCTTGCCGATTCGGAGGTGAGAATCTGATAAAAGGCAATAGCTCCCCGGAGGAAATGCATGAGCTTCTCATGAAAAGCCCTTCACACCGCAAGAATATTTCGAGTCAGAAATTCGATCTCCTGGGTATCGGATGTTATCGCAATATTTGCGTTCAGTTGTTTGCCGGATTATGAATGTCGCTGTAATGAGCTGCGGACCCCAATCGGGTGTGCAAGTGGAGAGGGAATCAACCAATGAAAGAAATCATCTACCGGCCGATAGGAATTATAAGATCTCCTTTTAAAGAGATCGAGGGCGCTCCCATCCAGCCGAGCGGAGCCAAAGGTATTCTCGGTGAAGTGCTGTTAGATCCAGTCTATGCCCCGGGGCTCGAGGACCTCGAAGGCTTTTCACATATCATCCTGCTTTACCATTTTCACCTTGCCAAGGGTTTTTCGCTGGAGGTCAAACCCTTCCTGGATGATGTGTCGCACGGGTTGTTCGCAACCCGGGCCCCGCGACGCCCAAATGCCATCGGCCTGTCAGTGGTCAGGCTTATTCGCCGCGCAGACAATAGATTGCACATCGGAGACGTCGATATTATTGATGGCACGCCGCTTCTGGACCTAAAGCCTTACGTTCCGGAATTCGATGTGCGGCAGGTGGAACGCTGCGGATGGCTCACCGGCCGGGCGAACGAAGCAGGCCGTATACGAGCGGATGAGCGATTCAAATAGTGAGTGCCGAATGTTACGCAGCTTATCCCGGCAAAAGGAGGGAAAAGGAATGAAGGGTAGATCGATCACGGACTGTTGCCTATTCCTCGCACGAGCGGTTTTGTTTTTGCTCCTTGTACAGTTGATGGCCGTCCCATACGGGTGGGCAACAAACGCCGAGTATGGTCTGACTATCCTCCACACCAACGATGTTCATGCTCGCATCATGCAATTTGATGCAGCCGGTGAGACCTGCGATGTTGAAGAAGCTGCCAAAGGCGAATGTTTTGGAGGAGTGGCCCGGCGCCGGACGCAGATCGAAGAAATCCGTAAGGATAATGACAACTGCATCCTTGTTGACGCCGGAGATGAATTCCAGGGGACACTTTTCTTTACGAAATATAAAGGCAAAGCGATTCAGCGTTTCATGAACGAGCTGAAATACCAGGCAATGGTCGTAGGCAATCATGAATTTGATGAAGGGCCGGCGGTCCTGGCTGATTTCATTCGGGGAGCGGGGTTTTCGGTTCTGGGCGCCAACGTGGATGCAAGCAGCGATTCACACCTCAAGAGCTTGATCAAGCCATATGTGGTGATCGAGGTGGGAGGCGAGCGAATCGGTATTTTGGGCTATACCGTAGAAGACATGGTCGAAATTTCAAGGCCTGGTCCTCATGTGACCACCCGGCCGCTAGAGGACTCTATTCCCGCTGTGCTCGAAGAGCTGCAAAAAAGGGACGTCAATAAAGTCATTGCATTGAGTCATGTCGGGTTTGAGCGTGATAAAGAGTTTGCTGCGCAGGTGGAAGGAATAGATGTGATCGTCGGGGGACACACTCATACCCTTCTCTCCAATACCGATCCGGCCGCCGAAGGTCCTTATCCTGTCGTGGTCCCATCGCCGACCGGAAGACCGGTTCTGATCGTCACCGATTTTGCCTGGGGGAAATATCTTGGTAAATTGGATGTGACCTTTGACGAGAAAGGTGTCTTGACCCGCTGGAAGGGAAACCCAATTCTGCTTGATGCCACTGTGCGTGAGGACCCGACAATACGGGATGAAGTCGATAAACTGAATCAACCTCTGCTTGCTCTGGAAAAAGAGGTCGTGGGAACAACGAACGCAGATCTGATCGGAGGTCCTTTCTGCCGTTTTGGAGAGTGCAACTTGGGGAACCTGGTTACCGATGCCATGCTTTGGGCAACCTCATCCCGACATGCCGGAATCGCTGTCTTCAATGGTGGAGGCATCAGGGCAAGCGTGCCGAAAGGGAAGATTAGTCGAGGGCAGGTCCTTGAAGTGCTCCCCTTCAGCAATTCGATTTCTACCTTCGGTATGAAAGGGGCGGACCTTTTGATCGCCCTTGAAAATGGAGTGAGTCGGGCAAGCAGTATAAAAAATGAAGGAACCGGGAGGTTTCTGCAGGTTTCCGGTCTGCGTTACAGCTGGGACCCGGAACGCCCGGTTGGCTCCAGAGTGACGAAGGCCGAGGTTCGGCAGCCAGATGGCTCTTATCAATCGATCCAACCGGCGGAAGCTTATATGGTCGCGGCGAGCGATTTTCTAAGGCGTGGTGGGGACGGGTACCTGGTATTTGCGGAGAAAGCCGATGCGCCTGACGATGACGGGCCCCTGGTGACTGATGTCCTCATTGAATATCTCCGAATACATTCGCCGGTAGCACCCGAAACTGAGGATCGAATCATCAAGCTCGGCGGGTCCAAACCGCAAGCGGCGGATGCCAACTGAGCTCGATCATAGAGAGGTTTTACAGGGATGCGCTGAATGTCGTTATCAAGCACGAGACGGAGGATGCTCAATATCGCCCACCGCGGGGCCAGTTCGGTGGCTCCGGAAAACACGCTGGCAGCTGCCGCTAAGGCGTTGGAAAGCGGTGCCGACATGTGGGAATTGGATGTCGGCGTGAGTGCTGACGGCGAGTTGATCGTCCTGCACGATGCGGCCCTGACTCGTACATCAAACGCGGCTAAGATATATCCCGATCGTAAGCCTTGGCTGCTTCAAGATTTCACCCTGGATGAGCTGCGCCGATTGGATTTTGGGTCCTGGTTCATGGAACAGGACCCGTTTGGCCAGATTGCCGCAGGGAAAGTCGCTCGACATGAGCTTGAAAACTATGCCGGTCAGCGCGTGCCGACTCTTGGTGATGCTTTGGAATTTACTTTACGGCATGACTGGTATGTCAATGTCGAAATCAAGGATTTAGCAGGCAGTCGGGACGATGTGAACGTTGTCGAGAGGGTCATGCATTTGATAGCCAAGTTAGGCGCCGTCGGTAATGTGGTTGTTTCTTCTTTCAATCCCACCTATCTGGAACGTGCAAACAGGGCCAACCTTGATGTCTCTACCGGCTTGTTGGCTGACTCTCCTCAAGTCGACCCTGTTTCATTGTTAAAGCGAGTCAAGGCGAAAGCTTATCATTCCCGAATACTCGATATACATTCGCTCGATGTCGAGTCTCTGCAGGCTCATGGTTTTGAGGTGCGCGTTTGGGTGGTGAACGATGCGGCTACCATGCGGGCCCTGTTAAGAACGGGAATCAACGGCATCTTCACAGACTTTCCACAAACGCTCGAATCCGTCATGAATGAAGTCTAATATATTCCCGGCCCTTTCCGATGGAGCTCGATGCCGTCCCGACTGACGAAAAGATCTCCCGGTTGAATAATTTTTATTGCTTCAGGCAAAACCGGTGTTATCAACAAGATCGTCTGTGTTTCGAAGTCGATCCGCTTTATGATAGCCAGTCCTCTTCCTCTATTTCGTCGATCCGCTAAACCACAGAGCAGGTTCTTTTCAAAACCCGGCCTCAAAAACTTTAAATCACTCGCCCTGACGACATGATCCGCACCCACCGCAATGACACCTTCGGATGTCTTTTCACTGTAGATAAATCGGGGATCATTTAACATTTTCCCGTAAAATGAAAGAGATCTTTGGAATATAAGCGTCCTGCAATCCATTTCAATCTCATCGGCCGTTTTGAAATAGTCGCCAAAAGCGATCTGCCGTGCAAATTTTCTTTGCTCGACGGTTTTAGCCGTCGCTTCCGCGGACGGGCTTATCGGTAGAATTCGGTGATTACGGTGGCAGCAGATGCCTTATGATGTTTTGTCAAGCCGGAAAACTCAGGTAAAAAATACCAGTTTGTTATAAATTATGAGAAACATTTTCTCGGCAGCATTCGGGCTAATAAAATGCGCGAGCACGCTCGCCGGCGAGCTTGTCGATTGGATGGGGTTTCAATGCTGAAAATCTTACTTCTTGCAGCACTGCCTGAAGAACACCGCTACCTCACCGGGCACGGGGGGCAATGGCGGCGTATTTGCCGGCGGCCCTATGCTGTGTTCCGCAGCTCTTCAGGCGACAGCGAAGTGACACTGGTGGAAACCGGTATGGGAAAAGAGACAATCAGTCAGGCACTTGGCTGGGCGGCAAATATGGCGCTCCCTGATATCATTATTTCTTTTGGCTTCGGAGGGAGTCTTACGGAGGCCTTTCCCGTGGGGCAGGTTGCTGTCGGCGCCGGTTATCTGCATTGGGAAAGGGATCAGGTTCCTGCATTGCGTGAGAAAATCCGTGCGGAGCTCGCAGATGGAGTAATGCTGAACTTCTGCCAAGCGCGGAATGTACCGATTGCTCAGATAGTTACTGTAGACCGACCGCAGCCGAAGCAAATGCTGAGCCGATATTTCGAAGATGTGCCTTCCATTATGGATATGGAAAGCTATTTTATCGCCCGGTTTGCTCGAGAACAGGGAGTGCCGTTTTTTTGTTTTCGGGCGATAAGTGACGGCTTCCGACAGGAAATCGAGTTCGATCTGGATGAGATCACTACGGATGGGCGAGTTCGTATTGCCAAGGTATTGGTTCTGCTGGCTAGAAAACCGGCTCTCTCGAAGGCATTTTATCATTCCTGGAAAAGGTCGGTGCGTGCCGGCCGGGAGCTGGCGGAGATTGTGTCCGCTTTATTGGATATGCGGGCTTCTGAAATGCAGCAAATGATTCGCGAGTATCACTCGAATCACTCAAAGGGGGCCGACGAAATTACGATGAATCGGTCGTGATTCAACAAATTCCATAAAATGCCGCTCGATTTGCTCCGCATTGGTGTGTTTCTGCTTGTAAAGCGTAAGGAAGAAAGCCAAAAGCGCGGGGAAAAATATCAGCAGGCTTCCCACTGTGGCCAGCAGCATTTCACCTATCCAAAAGGTGATGAACAAATTGAATAGCAGCACCGAAACATAAAGCACCGGCCCCAGCAGGCTGATCCATGGTAGCGAATGGAGTCCCGAGCGTCGTTTCGGCTCGATGCCGGATATGCGGTCGAGCAACTGCAACGTGGCTATCATTGCCAATCCCACCAGTAGCCAGCCACCGAAGTTGCTCATGGGAATACCAAAATAGACGCCTTCGTCGGGGTACCCGTATATCTGGCCCAGAAACCACCGGTGCCCCTGAAAGGCAACCGGGTCGATAATGATATCCAAAAAAACAAACAAGAATGACCCAAGCACCAGGGTTTGCCAGGACCGGCGCAAGGAATGAGTCTCTAAAACAAACACATTTCCTTGTGCAAACAGCACCGGACTCAAAAGAAAAATAGCCATGGAATAGCTGCTATAAGATAAAAATACATAGGAAAGGGAGTCCATAAAGGGCACTCCGGCAACCCAGAGCTCCTCATTCACGGTATGGGGGATGTAATAATAATCTCCATATGGAAATCCCCAGTGAATGGAGCAGAATTCAGAAATCCAGGCTATGCCGTAGCCCAGAGGCAAATACAGGAGAGCTCGTCGCCATCCTACCTGGGTCGCTGCGGCAATGAGGTAAACCAGTAGGAACAAAAACACGTAAGGTCGCAGCAGCACTGTTCCGAAAAAAAGTCGCAAAAACTCAAACATGGAAATTCCACTTGACCATCCGCAACAAATCTTTGCCATTCATCTGGCGAACGACCGTCGGCTCATAGCCGCAGTGCACCATACACTGAGCGCAGCGCTGGTCTTTTCCCGACGCGTAATGGTCCCAATCGGTTTTTTCCATGAGCTCATCATAGCTGGTATAATGAGTGTCCGTGATGAGATAGCATGGAGACTTCCAGCCGCGAATGTTGCGGGTTGGATTTCCCCATGGAGTGCACTGGAGATGACGATTCCCCGATAGAAAATCCATATAGATAGGATTACTGATGAGCGGAAAGCGCTCCTGCCAGGTGCAAATCTCCTTAAACTTGCCCATGATCTCCTGACGGGACAAAAACACATCGCGCAACACTTCTTCGTAACTGAAGCCGGGCGCCACTAGTATTCCGTCAACTCCTGCCGCAGTCAGCTGGGTGAAAAGCTCCTCCAAGTCCCTCACATCGGTTTCTCGATACACGGTGGTGTTGGTGCTGACTCGAAAACCTTGCTTTTTCGCTGCCTTCGCTGCCGTCAGGGCTTTCTTAAAGCCGCCTTTTCGGCCAATGATTTGCTCATGCACCGGTTCGGTTCCATCGAAATGGATGTTCCAGGTAAAACGAGGGCTGGGACGAAAGAGGGACAGCGAGTCTTCCAATAGGAGTCCATTCGTACAAAAATAAATGTGTTTTCGACGACGCAGGACTTCGTTTACTAACGGCTGAATCCTGGAATAGAGGAGCGGCTCTCCGCCGGTAATGGTGACCACCGGTGAATCCACTTCATCCACCGAATGCAGGCACTCCTCAAGAGTCATCTCGTGCTGAAGAGTGGCGGAGTACTCGATGATTCGACCACACCCCGAACATGTTAAATTGCACCGATGCGTGGGCTCGAGCATCAACACCAGAGGAAAGTGTTCTTCTTTGAGGATCTTTTTTTTGAGCAAATAACCCGTCATGGAAAGATAGAGGGAGAGGGGGAAACGCATTATGAAATTCCTTGTTGGGCTGATCGGTGTTCAATGTGATTGAAGGAATCCAGAATCAAGCAGCCAGAATTCAGAATGATTAAGATTCCGGATTCCGGCTGTTGGATTCTGCTTTCTTTATGTAGCCGTTTTCCATATACCACTGTACCGCCTCCTCAAGAGCAGCAGTCACCGAAGTCTGGGGCAATCCGAGCTCGCATACCGCTTTCGATGAATCAAAAAACATGTAGCGGTTGGCCATTTTTACACCCTCAAAGGGTATGAGCGGCTCCGCTCCCGTCATTCGTGACAGCACTTCATTAATGCATGCCAGACAAAAAATCGGGCGGTAGGGAAGGCGAAAACGAGGTGCAGGAATATTCGAGATTTCCTGCAGCAAGCAAAAAATTTCAGCCAGCGTCAAGTTTTGGTTCCCCAGTATGTATTTTTGCCCGATTTCGCCTTGCTCCAGGGCCAATAGATGTCCACGAGCTACATCTCGAACGTGGACCAGATTAAGCCCGGTGTTCAGGTAGGCGGGCATTCTTCCATTGAGAAAATCAACAATGATTTTTCCTGTGGGTGTTGGTTTGTGATCACCCGGTCCGACCGGTGTGCTGGGATTGACAATGACAACCGGTAATCCTCGGCGAATGAACTCTTCCGCCTTCTGCTCCGCCAAAAACTTTGACCTCTTGTAGTGGCCGACCATGTCCTTCAGTCGCACTGGAGTATTCTCATTGGCAGGCGTGCCATCGCGGTTAAGCCCAAGTGCTCCTACGCTGCTGGTGTAAATGACCCGCTCAACTCCCTGGAGCAGCGCGGCCCGTAGGATATTCTCGGTCCCTTGGACGTTGCTTTCGTAGACTTCGGCAGTTATTTTCGCCCAAAGCCGATAATCGGCGGCCACATGGAAGACGACTTCACATCCCGCCATGGCTCGGCAGAGTAGATCGAAATTCCTGATGTCACCTGTGCACCAGTGAATATCGTTCGTTTGCAGGCACGGCTGGATCGACCCCTCGCGCTTTAACGCTCGAACCTTCCAGCCGTGTTCCAACAATAGAAGGGCAACGTGGCCCCCGATAAAACCCGTTGCGCCAGTGACAAAGGCGGTCGGCATAACCATATATCCTGTGTTTGGATAACCAAGCCACGCCGAGAGAACACTCAATTTGGCGTATTTTTCTGACGAGTAACCTGGCCTGGCAATGACTTCCCCATATACCAAAACGACGCGTGAGATTCAATCCGGATGTTGAGTTTTGAACGAATTTGTCGGATCAGCGCTTCACGAGAATCCAGTAGCCGAACTTCAAAATTTCCTATCAAACCTTTTTCATTGACAGAAAAAAAACCCTAGAGTACAGATTTGAGATCAAAAGTCGTTTAGAAACACAGGTGCTTGGTTAGTGTTCCGGAAGTTCGGAGGAACAAGGCGAGGTTTCAGGAAAAGGAGGAAAGGATGCAGAAGAAAAGTGTTCTGGCTTTAATGTTGGCAATCTCTTTTATGTCCATCGGACTCGGCGGTCCGGCAATGGCTGCCGATACAATCAAAGTGGGAGCTTATCTGCCCATGACTGGAGCGGTAGCCGCCTACGGCGAAATGGAAAATAACGGCATCGCTATTGCCAAAGAGATGGAACCCGAGGTATTGGGCAAAAAAATCGAAGTCGTGCTGGTGGACACCAAGAGTGACAAGATCGAAGCAGCCAATGCGGTGACCCTTCTGGTTGAAAAAGAAAAAGTAGTGGGTATCCTGGGAGAAGCCATCAGCGGCAATACCATGGCCGGGAATCCGATCTCCGAAGCGGCTAAAGTGCCTTCGGTCAGCCCCACGGCGACAAATCCTCTGGTGAATCAGGGCAAAAACTATGCATTTCGCGCCTGCTTCATCGATCCATTCCAGGGTGAGGTCGCTGCCCGTTTTGCTCTCAACGACCTGAAAGCCAAAACAGCTGCAGTGATCATCGATATCGCTCAGGATTACTGTGTCGGCTTGGGTAATTTCTTCGTGAAGGAATTTGTCAAAGGCGGCGGGAAAATTCTATCGACGACCTATATTCAGACAGGCGATCAGGACTTTTCTGCACAGCTTTCCTCAGTGCAGGCCACTCAACCCGATATTATCTATGCTCCGAACTACTACACGGAAGATGCTCTGATGGCCAAGCAAGCACGCGACCTTGGCATTAAGGCTCCCATCTTGACGGGTGACGGCGCGCAGGCTGATGCTCTAATCGAAATCGGCGGGGCTTCGGTCGAAGGCATGTACTTTACCGGTCATTTTCACAAAGAAGCCGCTACCACGGAACGAGCAAAAGAATATATCAAGCGGTTTGAGGAAAAATTCAAAAAAGAGGCAGATGCGTTTGGAGCTCTTGGAGCCGATGCCTACTTCCTGCTGGTGGATGCTATCAAACGTGCCGGCTCCACGGAAGGCGAAAAAATTCGTGAAGCACTGGCCGGCACCAAAGATTTTCAGGGAGTCTCCGGTATTATCACCATGGGTGAAAACGGCAACCCCATCAAAAGCATGGTCATCAACAAAGTGGAAAACGGAAAATTTGCTTACGTAACCACGGTCAATCCTTAACCGGTGAGATCGATTAAGGGTTCCGGGCTCACCGGCGTCATGATGCTTGGGGTACCCAGGACAGAAGGGGCGAACGAGTCAAAACCCTGAGTGCTTGGACAACATGAGGGCAGGGTAGACGTTGAGTCTACCCTGCCTTTTTTGGGCAGTTTAAAAAGGACGTGACGTGTCTGGAACAATTTTGCTTCAGCAGTTAATCAACGGCATTTCTCTTGGAAGCCTGTATGGACTGGTTGCCATAGGGTACACTATGGTATACGGCATCCTGCGGCTGATCAACTTTGCTCATGGCGATCTGTTGATGTTTGCGGCGTATACGGCCATTTACCTGGTCGGCATTTTTACCCTTCCCTGGTACATCAGCTTTCCCCTGGCCATGTTGATCACGGGCTCGATGGGAATGTTACTGGATAGATGTGCCTACAGACCGCTACGGAATGCTCCACGGATTTCGCTTCTTATTTCAGCCATCGGTGCTTCTTTTTTGCTGGAAAACCTCGCCATCGTTTTCATAGGCGGCATACCCAAAGGTTTCCCCAGACCCCAGACATTCGATCAGGTGATATCGATCATGGGTGTCCGCGTACAGGTGTTAACCCTATACACGCCTGTCATTACCGTCATGCTCTTACTGGGGCTGCTGTACATCATTTACCGAACCAAGGTCGGCAAAGCAATGCGTGCTGCCTCCAAAGATTTCGAAGCCACTCGCCTGATGGGAATCAACCTGGATCGCATCATTGCCATTACGTTCTTTTTGGGTTCTTTTCTCGCTGCTGCAGGCGGCATCATGTGGGCGATGAAATATCCGCAGGTCAACCCCTTTATGGGGGTATTCCCGGGTCTCAAAGCGTTTATTGCTGCTGTACTGGGAGGAATCGGAAACATAGTGGGGGCGGTGCTGGGAGGATTTCTGCTGGGGCTGGGAGAAATACTGATCGTGGCCTTTGTTCCCGAGCTCTCGCAATACAAAGATGCTTTTGCCTTCGTTATTCTAATCCTGGTTCTGCTCTTTCGGCCGACCGGCATCATGGGGGAGCCCATAATTGATAAGACTTAGGAAAACCAGAGGAAATCGGCAATGAGCAAGTCGCGACGGAACTTTATTTTGAACATTGCGGCGATTATCGTGCTGTTTATTATTCTTTTTCTGTTCAATTCGTACGGAACTAATTATCAGATTCGTATCCTGAATAACATCGCGGTGTTCATAACCCTCGCTGTCAGCTACAACCTGGTCAACGGCATCTGCGGAATACTGCATCTTGGACCCAACGCCTTCATAACAATCGGTGCTTACACGTCTGCCTTGCTGACCATGAGTGCGGCGGAAAAGCAGATGACGTATATTATTCAACCCCTCGTTTGGCCTTTGAGCGTTCTCCACACGCCGTTTGTGCTATCGCTTATAGCGGGCGGCGTCATGGCGACGATTTTCGCGCTGTTAATCAGTTTCCCGGTTTTCCGGGTGCGCGGCGATTATCTGGCCATTGTCACACTCGGGTTTGGTGAAGTGATAAGAGTCCTCGCCAACGCTCTGCAGAGCATTACAAATGGACCGCTCGGGCTGAAAGGACTGGTTCCTTATACCAATCTTTGGTGGTCCTGGGGGGTCGCTGTGGTCACCATAATCATGGTGCAAAAGCTGATCAACGGTAGTTACGGTCGGGCCATGAAGTCCATTCGCGAAGATGAAATCGCCGCTCGGGCGATGGGCATAGACCCATTTAAACATCTTCTTCTGGCTTTTCTAATCAGCGCTTTTTTCTCCGGAGTTGCGGGTGGCTTGCTGGCCCATTTGATTACGACTATTTCGCCCACCTTATTCACATTTTTTCTCACCTTCAATCTGCTCATCATCATTGTGGTGGGGGGACTGGGCAGCACGACCGGGGCTATCATCGGGGCGGCGTTGTTCGCCTGGGGTGGAGAAGCGCTACGAGTAGTAGAGCGCCCGTTGGATCTCGGTTTTCTAAAGATACCGGGTGTTCCCGGCATGCGCATGGTCATTTTCAGCATTATTCTCATGCTGGTTATAATTTTCGCTCGGCGCGGCATCATGGGACGCAATGAGTTCAGTTGGGACTGGTTGCTCACGAAATTGCGCCTGGGTGAAAGGGGCTGACAGGAACTTCCCATGAATGATTTCTTCAGATTGGAAGACCTGGTAATGCAGTTCGGCGGCTTGACGGCCGTTAGCGACTTCTCGATCACCATGCAGCCCGGAGAATTGGTGGGACTCATCGGGCCAAACGGTGCGGGAAAGACCACCGTCTTCAACATGATTACGGGTTTTTTGAATCCCACTTCAGGACGAGTCATCTGGCAAGGCCAGGAAGTGGCCGGCCTGGCGGTTCATAAAATCACCGAAGCAGGCATTGCCCGCACCTTCCAGAACATCAGACTGTTCACGGATTTGACCGTCCTGGAGAACGTCATGGTATCGTTTCACCAGCACATTCGCACCTACTTTTGGGAAGCGATGCTGGGTCTTCCGACTTATCAGCGGGAAGAAAAGCGGATCCGCGATACGGCTATGGAATTCTTGCAAGAAATGGGATTGGTGCACCTTGCCAAAGAGAAGGCCGGCGGCCTGGCCTATGGTCAGCAAAGGCGATTGGAGATCGCCAGAGCTCTTGCCACCCGTCCTAGACTGCTTCTGTTGGATGAGCCGGCGGCTGGCATGAACCCTCATGAGACCAATGAACTGGCTGAACTGGTGCGCCAGCTTCGCGACAGACACTCCCTCACTATTTTTCTTATCGAACACGACATGAAGTTCGTCATGGGCTTGTGCGAAAGAATAAAAGTGTTGGATTACGGCATCACCATCGCTGAGGGAACCCCGGCAGAGATTCAGCAAAATCCGGCGGTCATCAAGGCGTACCTCGGCGAGCCGAAGTAATCAGAGCGAGCTTGGAGAGTTTAAGAATGCTTACCGTCGATAACCTGCATGTATACTACGGCGGAATTCATGCCTTGAAGGGCATCCATCTGTCCGTGGAAGAAGGGCAGATCGTCACGCTGATTGGCGCAAACGGCGCCGGCAAGAGCACCGCTCTGCGAACGATTGTCGGCCTGGTGAGGCCGAGGTCAGGTTCTGTTCAATTCTACCATGACGAAATCACCCGACTTAGCACGCACCAGATCATAAAGCGAGGTATTGGAATAGCGCCGGAAGGCCGGCGGGTTTTCCCCAACCTTACCGTGCTCGAGAACCTGGAGCTGGGAGCCTATAATCGCAGCCATAAGGAATATGAGGAAGGTCTTGAGTGGGTGTATTCTCTCTTCCCGCGCCTGCGAGAGCGGCATAAACAGCTGGCTGGAACGTTGAGCGGCGGAGAGCAGCAAATGTTGGCCTTGGGAAGGGCGCTCATGAGCCGTCCGGACCTCGTGCTGCTCGATGAGCCCTCGCTTGGACTGGCTCCTCTGATCGTGGCGGAAGTGTTCAATACGATTCAAACAATCAATGAACAGGGAGCCACCATTTTGCTGGTGGAACAAAACGCCATGGCAGCGCTGCATGTGGCCGATTATGCCTATGTATTGGAAACCGGCAGAGTCACACTGGAAGGACCGGGAAAGGAACTGCTAAAGGATGAGCGGGTGCGCAAAGCCTATCTCGGAGAATAAGAGTGACCTGTCCGTTTCGATGCCCTCCACCACTCCATGCTCGATGCGTCTGCGTCTAAATTTACGGTTTAATTAAAGATCGTCTTTGCTTAATATTATTGTGCTGATGATTGCGGCTAGCCGAAAAGCCCAAAATTGTCTATGAATTGATATTGGGCACTCCACCGCAAAATCTTCTGAACCCCCTTGGCGTTCAACAACAAGGATGGGTGAATGGTCTAACTATGCGGCAACAGAATCTATTCGATAATCAAGAAGCACAGGAGCTCAAGGGCGAGGCCCCGCTGGCTGATCGGATGCGACCGCGGAGCCTCGAAGAATTCGTGGGGCAATCTCATTTGCTTGATCCCGGAAGAGTCTTGGAGCGCCTTCTGCGCAGCAGACAGTTTCAGTCGTTGATTTTATGGGGCCCCCCGGGTTGCGGCAAGACCACTTTGGCCAGGATCATCACCGATCAAACGCAAAGTCACTTGATTGCATTGTCGGCTGTGACTGCCGGCACCCGCGAGATTCGCTCGGCGGTGGAAGAGGCCCGTCAAGTGTGGGTGAAAGCCCATAAAAGAACCTGGCTTTTCATGGACGAAATCCACCGGTTGAACAAAGCTCAACAAGATTCCCTGTTGCAGCATGTGGAGCACGGAACAATTGTTCTTCTCGGGGCCACCACGGAAAACCCGTCTTTCGAAGTCATCCGGCCTCTTCTTTCCAGAACCCGGGTGCTGGTTCTGAAGCCCTTGCAGGAATCAGCACTTGAGACCATAGTCCACCGGGCGCTGGAAGATCAAGAGCGAGGTCTGGGAGGACTGGCGGCGCGTTTGAGCGATCAGGCAAAGCGATTTCTGTTGACTGTTTGCGGAGGGGATGCACGGGTTGCTCTCAATGTTTTGGAAGTCGCCGTACGTTCGACTCCCACGGATGATCGCGGAGAGCGTGTAATAGGTCTGGAGGCCGTAACCGAAGCTATGCAGAGGCCCCCGATGCACTACGACAAGGCAGGCGAAGAGCACTTCAATCTCATTTCGGCACTCCATAAGAGCGTTCGTGGCAGTGACCCGGATGCCACTCTTTATTGGCTTGCACGCATGCTCGAATCCGGCGAAGATCCCCTCTACATTGCACGCCGACTGGTGAGGATGGCAATCGAAGACATCGGCCTGGCGGATCCCAATGCTCTGGCCCAGACTGTCGGGGCCATGCAATCTTATCATTTTCTGGGAAGCCCCGAAGGCGATCTGGCACTTGCTCAGGCTGCCGTTTATCTTGCCTTGGCGCCGAAAAGCAACACGGTCTACACGGCCTTCGGTAAAGCGCGAAATGTTGCCAGAAAGACCGGTTCGGTCAAGGTCCCTCTGCACCTTTGTAACGCCCCCACGGATTTGCTCAAAAAAATGGGATATGGACGAGACTACCTTTATCCGCACGACGATCCGAGCGGCTGGGTGCCCGAGACTTATCTGCCTGACTCGTTGCTGGAAGAATCTTTTTATCATCCAACCTCCAGAGGCTGGGAAGGGAAGTGGCGCCAACTGCTTGCCGGCCGACGTCGGCAGATTGCCAAGGAAAAGGCTCTAAAGCGAAATTCGGAACACACGGGTCGGACGGCATGAAATCCCTTAAAACAAAGAAAAGAGACTTGGAATCCGTTAAGCCTTTCCGGCTGGTTAAATATCTTTCCCTGTCAAGTCTGGTGGTTATCCTGATTTCTACGGTTTTGCTGTCCGGCTTCATTTCCCAAAGGGCGAAGGCGATTCTGCTACAGAAAAGCGAGCAGTACGCACATCTATTGGCTGAAAACATCAATCATCAAGTGTTTTTCGAATTCACGCTGCCGACCCTGATCGTGGATGGGGAAATCCGTTTGAGCCGCAAGAATCAATACGAAAGGCTGGACAAAGTGGTTCGAAACACCATTCACGGTTTTTCTGTCGAGCGGGTGAACATCTACGATCCGGATCAAGTGCTGACGTACAGTACAGTGCCGGGCAATATAGGAACCAAGGGGGACCTGGGAGCACCCTTTCAAAAAGCCTTGAAAGAGGAATCGGTCTCTTTTTTGGTGGGGGGCGGCGAGTCGATTTCGGGCCTTGGGTGGGGTGACAGTGTCCGACAGCTCAAGACTTATATTCCCATGTGGGAAGAGCTTCCCATGAGTGTGAAGAAGGGGAAGATCCTGGGAGTATTTGAAATCACGCAGGATATGAGTCGCGACTATGAAAGCATCTATCGCTTCCAATTGATCATCATACTCAGCTTCCTGGTTTTTGTCGGCGTGCTCTTTACAACTATACTCCTTATCGCCAGAAGGGCCGATACGGCCATAGCAGCTCGAACGTACGAGCGGAATAAATTGGAAGAGCAGCTTCACCAGGCGGAACGGTTGGCAGCTTTGGGAGAAATGGTGGCGGGCGTTTCACATGAAATTCGCAACCCTTTGGGGATTATCCGGAGTACGGCGGAGTTGCTCCACAGTCGGGTGGAAAATGATCGACAGAAGCGATTTGCGTACATAATCGTGGAGGAAGCCACTCGTTTGAATGACATTCTAACGGAGTTTCTCGATTTTGCTCGGCCGAAGACCCTTTCCCCTTCACAATGCTGCGTGGAGGATATTTTGAATAAGAACTTGAGCGTCTTGGAACCGGAATGTCAGAAGCTGGGTGTGCAGGTCGAAAGACACTATGAAACTGGAAATTATACCTTGGAAGCTGACAGTGACATGCTTTACAGGGCTTTTGTGAATCTTTTTTCCAACGCTCTGCAGGCGATGCCCCGGGGCGGCGCTCTGCGGATTGAAACGGCATTGGTCAATGGCAGGCGCGGCCTGCCGGAGGTGGAAATTCAAATTATCGATACGGGGCAGGGAATTCCTTTGGAAACACAGAAGAAGATCTTCAATCCTTTCTTCACAACTCACGAAAGCGGCACTGGCCTGGGACTTGCCATTGTCCAAAGCATCATTGACAGTCATAATGGGGACATAGAGCTAAAGAGCCAGGAAGGAAAGGGGACCGCCGTCATTATACGGCTGCCGCTCTTTCAGGCGGTCCTGTAAGAACTGAAGAGTTGACGGTATAATATACGATGGAAACAATCCTTATCGTTGATGATGAAAAAAATTATTTGCTGGTTTTAGAAGACTTGCTCATCGAAGAAGGCTATCAGGTGCTCACTGCCGACTCAGGGCAGAAAGGACTGGAGATTGTTGAAGAGCACGAGCTGGATGCAGTGATCACCGACATGAAAATGCCGGGAATGGATGGCATCACGCTTTTTGAATTCATCCACGGGCGACAACCCGATTTGCCGGTCATTATGATGACCGCCTACGGCACCCAGGAAAAAGCACTCGAAGCCATGAAAAAGGGTGCCTTCGACTATATCTTCAAACCCTTCGAGAACGAACAATTCAAATTCACCATTCGCAAGGCCATCGATCATTATCATCTGGTGCGTCAGAATCGCTACCTGACAAAAGAGCTTCACGGCCGTTACAAGTTCAGCAACATCATAGGCAAAAGCGCTTCCATGCAGCGCGTTTTTCAATTGATTGAGAAAGTGGCTCCAAGCAAAGCCACCATATTAATAACGGGAGAGTCGGGCACGGGAAAGGAACTGATAGCTCGGGCCGTTCATTTCAACAGCTCCCGCCGAGACCTTCCCTTCATTTCCGTCAATTGCGGCGCACTACCGGAAAACCTTCTGGAAAGTGAGCTTTTCGGGCACGAGAGAGGGGCCTTCAGTGGCGCGGTGAATCAGCGCAAGGGCCGCTTCGAGCTTGCCCACGAAGGGACTTTGTTCCTCGATGAGATCAGCGAAATGTCTCCACCGTTGCAGGTTAAGCTGTTGCGAGTCCTGCAGGAAATGGAATTCGAGCGGGTGGGAAGCAGCCAGTCCATGAAAGTGGATGTCCGCGTTGTAGCCGCCTCCAATAGAAATCTGAAGCTTGAGGTTGCGGAGGGTCGCTTTCGCTCCGATCTCTTCTATCGTCTCAATGTGGTGCACATCTCGCTCCCGGCGCTGCGCGAACGAGCGGATGACATCCCGCCGCTGGTTAACCATTTCCTGGCAAAATACAGTGAGGAAGGCGGCCGTCCTCCGATCACCATTCATCCTGACGCGTTGCGCCGACTGTTGGATTATCCCTGGCCGGGCAATATCCGGGAACTGGAAAATGTGATTGAAAGAGCGGTTATACTTTGCAGCGGCGAGCAGGTCCTGGTGAATGATCTTCCGTCGGAAGTTCGTGAACCGGGTCGCAGCGGAATTTTGAATGCTCCGGCTGCTGGGCAGCCTCCGGAAAAGAAAAAAGACTGGACAACCGAAAGCAACGGTCTGCCGACGATCGGCCCTGGTGAGAGGCTGCCGCAATGGGGCTTGAAGCCTCGCCAGTTAAGGGCTTTTGATTTCTTGAAAAGTCACGGCTTTATAACCAACAAATACTATTCTCAGCTGAATGATATTTCAGAGCGTCAGGCTTTGAGGGAATTGAATGAAATGGTGGATTCAGAGCTGCTCACGCGTATTGGCAAGGGACGAGCCAGTCGTTATGTTTTGAATAAAGACAATCCTGATTTCCCTTTGTCATTAATGTAAGGGAATACGGCTCATCGCGGATTACCGTGATTTACGCACTCGGTTCGTGCTGAGGTATCGAAGCACGAACGGATGGGTTGCCCTTCGATACCTCAGGGCAAACGGCTGCAGAGCGACACGATCACGCTAATCCGCGATGAGCCGGGAATACCTGTATGCTTGGGTCTGCATATGAAAAGAATCCTTGGCCGTGCACCCTTTGTCGAACCGGCTGGAGCTCAACCATCCACCCTCTGACATCTGATTAGAGTAAACCACGACACAGACCGCAATCCTTACCGCTGCTTCCTTCCGGACCTGACGGGGTTCAGACCCGTCTGTTGCGCGGTGTCCAATCGACATCAGAGCTAGAAACGGTCAGCCCAGCGCAAGCCCTCGCAAAGGGAGTTCAACCCCGCTAAGCGGATTTCGGGTTACAAGGCACCGCTAACTCCCCGTCTAGCACGACCAAGGTTTTATCCTCAAGGTTGGGCTAACATCTATCATATTATCCTGCAGGTATCAACCGGTTTGCTCCAAGCGGCCGAATAGCCGAAAATATCACAATGGGAAGCGGATTTTTCTTTGAACAACTTGTGTTATCTTATTTTTGCATAAGTAACGGAGCTAACATGGAGCCGGTTGAGCGAATGAAGAAAATCAAAGTCCCTAAAGAGCTTTTATGGGACTATACGGAACCTCCAGACGATCCTTTGTGGCGGCTGCAGAGAATAGCCGACTTCTTCCCGGCGTATGGAACGGATAAAGAAATTGTGGAGCTGCTTTTTGAACACCGGGACAAGCTGAAGATCGAGAGGGGCAAGTACAGGTTGATAGCCCTCTATCACGAGGTATGGAATGAAAGGACCCATAAGAGGAATCGAGGATAACCGAATTCTAACCTCTCAGCAGGCGTATTTCCTTCGGGAATTCACACGGTCGGACCTCAAGGAGGTTTTTCGGCTCACAGGAGGTACGGCTTTGAGTGCCTTTTACCTTGAGCATAGGATGTCGGAAGACCTTGATTTTTTTTCCTCTGAAAAAGTTCCTTTTTACCTCCGTGAAAGGTTCTTGCAGACGTTGCGCAAGGTACACGTAATCTCTTTAGCGAAGCCGTTTGACAGGAACATTTTCATTCTTGGTTTGAACGAAGGCGGTTTGCTCAAAGTGGAGTTCACGTATTTCCCGCTCAAAAATATAGAAGCGACTTGTTTGGTTGACGGTCTAGCGATGGACGGCATTCTCGACATCGTGGTCAATAAGCTCTGTGCTATTGCAGACAGAGGCGAGCCGAAAGATGACGTCGATCTCTATTGGGCAATGAAGAGTTCGGCGCAGGTCATGTTACACTAGTGAGCAATGGGAGGCGTCAATCCCGAGCAACTCACGCAAGGTGGGTATCTTACCCCCTTTGGTCAAATGCCACCAACCGCCGATGAAAACGGCTCGTGCTGCACTACAGGTCTTTGCTGCCTCTTTAATACGTTCGGCCATGTAGCGTTCGCGTTCTTCCCACATGGGAGTTTCCGCCGGGTCTGTGACGGAGGGATCAAAACTGCCGGAGCTCATCTGCCCCTCTATCCTTCTCTTTGCCAGTTGATAAAGTTGGTGCACAGATGGGGGCTGTGGTGACAAGCTGAGTAGGATCTTCAAGTTGTCGGTGGAAATCAATTCGGTCCAGCAAGAAATCCATTCTTGACTGAAACTTGAAGAATCCACTAAAGCAACTGTCACGTTTCTCTTTCTTCCATAATCTACTGCAGCCCGGTATTCAAAGGGAAGGGCCAACTGACTCCAGATTCTTTTGATTTCACCATGATTTCTTGCATGGGAAAAAGAGATACCGCAGCTTTTTGCCGCTTTCTTTAAGTTGAGTTTCAGGGTTTTCCGCAGTTTACGCCGGTAGTTGTGACGAAATCTGCATCCGTAGGGACTTAGTTCAACCAGGACCAGGTCGGGCTGATGACTTTCAAAAAGTGCAACAGATTTCTCGAACCCCTCGGGATCGAGATGCAGTGTACCGACCAAAAGTAGATCCTCCGGCCCGGAAGAATATTCTTTCGCAATCATCATGCCCCCCTTGCGGCAGGATAGACGACTCCCGAGTCCATGGCCGAACCATGCTTTGTGCTATGACCCGCCCCGGCGAACCACAACGAAGGATGAAAAAAATGAGCTCTTGAGCTCCCTGCTCCGAGTTCCCCGCCCTCCGCCACTTTCATAGAAACTCAGCGGGTGCGGAGCCAGTGAGAAAGGCTTGAAGCTCCTTGAAGTGAGTGATGTACAGATGGGCTTCCAGTTTGGGGTTTTTATAGGCGACAAAAACCACCCCGGTGGCCATTGCCAGGGCTTCGTCCACGGAAGAGTCCCCCACATAGAGGATCTGCTCCGGTGAAGCCGAAAAGGCATGTAGTATCTTTTCCATGCTCTCGGGATGTGGTTTGGGAAAACTGACGTCACAAGCCGATACGACCAGATCGAAGTATTTGTCGAGACCGAAATGAGCGAGAATATCTCTGGTGGAAACGGCTCGGTTGGTCGCCAGTGCAATACGGTAGGAGCCTTTGACGAATTCGAGTATTTCCCTCAGGCCGGGCTCACACTCCATGTAGGCGTTAAACTCAGCAAAGTCGATGGTCTGGCAATACCGTACGGCTTCTTCATAGGCTGCTCCCGGCCCCAAAAGATATTGCAGCGATTCGAAAACGGTGTGCATATGAATATATTCACGCTGCTCTGGTCGGACCGGTTCGTGGCCGACTCGCTCCAAAACGTGATTATAAAATTTTATGTTTGCTTCCTTTGAATCGAAAAGCACTCCGTCGCAATCGAAGGCAATCACCTTGAGCATTTCAAGGGAAAACCGCTTGTCATTTCTTGCTGGTATTTGAATAGTCATTTTCACCGTCTTCTATCGAGTGTTGACCTGGAGCCGAAATGTCGAATTCGAATGTCAAACTTTACAAAGCCCTACTTATAGAATAGGCTGGGTCGTGTCAAGCACTGCGGGACTTCTCGACATCGTGCTCAAGGCCCATTCTAACCAAAGTGAATGCAAAAGATAAGGTTGTTCCTATGGATTATCATTTTGACTACCTCGTTATCGGCAGTGGCATCGCCGGCCTTAGTTTCGCTCTAAAGGCGGCAAAGGACGGCACAGTTGCGGTTGTGACAAAAAAGGACAGGCTGGAGACGAGCACGAACTACGCTCAAGGCGGAATTGCTTCAGTGCTTGGGCCGGACGATTCCTTTCAGCTGCATATCCAAGACACCTTAAATGCCGGCGACGGGCTATGCCATGAGGATGTGGTCGATCTGGTGGTGCGATCCGGGCCGGATAGAATTCATGAACTGATGGAATTGGGGGTTCAGTTCAATCCCGGCGCCTCCAAAACCGTTGCCTTCGACCTTGGCCGGGAAGGCGGTCATAGCCGCAATCGTATCGTCCATGCCCACGACATGACGGGCCAAGCCGTAGAAAGGGCTCTGGTAGCGGCTGCGGAAGCGAACCCGAACATCCATATGTTTGAGAATCAGTTGGCGTTGGACCTGATCATCGAAGACCATTCCATCCGCGCCGGTTCCGTTACGGTGCGGCAGGAAGATACATGCCGAGGGGCATATATACTGGACAGCACAACCGGGGAAATTCACAATTTTCTTGCGCATGTGGTGCTCCTGTGTACTGGAGGAGCGGGTAAGATTTATCTCTACACCAGCAATCCCGACGTGGCGACCGGAGATGGCTTAGCCATCGCATACCGAGCCGGTGCCAGATTGGCCAATTTGGAATTTGTTCAATTTCATCCGACCTGCCTTTATCACCCCCATGCAAAAAACTTCCTCATTTCAGAAGCGGTGCGAGGAGAGGGTGGACGTTTGATTGACAGACGCGGACGGGCTTTCATGGAGGACTACCATCCGCTGAAAGATCTGGCATTTCGTGACGTGGTCGCCCGAGCGATTGACACCGAAATGAAAAAAACAGGCGATGACTGCGTTTTCCTCGATGTCAGTCATCTCGATGCAGGGTTCCTCAAGGAGCGATTCCCTAACATCTATCAGAAATGCCTCACGTTCGGCATCGACATCACCAGAGACCCCATCCCGGTTGTCCCCGCGGCCCATTACATGTGCGGCGGGATTGTCACCGACAAATATGGTCAGGCCTCAGTGCGGCGTCTTTATGCTATCGGGGAATGCGCGTGCACCGGTCTGCATGGAGCGAACCGTCTGGCCAGCAATTCGTTGTTGGAGGCCATGGTGTACGCGCACGAAGCTTCTGTGCATTGCTCTGCGCAGTTGGGGGAGTGGCGAAAGCGAGCATTGCCGCAAGTGCCGGGATGGACTAAATCGACCACGGAACAGAATTCTGCGCGAAGCGAGATGGTGCTGATAGCCCATAACTGGGACATCATACGGCGACTGATGTGGAACTATGTGGGCATAGTGAGGAGCGACAAAAGGCTTTCATTGGCGAAAAACCATATGGCACAGATCCGCTACGAAATCAAGGAGCACATGCCCTACATTCGGGTCAACAATGACTTCATGGAGCTGCAGAATCTGGCTTTAGTGGCGGAGCTCATCATCCGCTGTGCACTGCAGCGCAAGGAAAGTCGCGGCCTGCACTATAACCTCGACCATCCCCGGAAAGATGACATGAACTATCGGCATGACACCATTCTGCAGTACCGGGCAGAAGACTTCCTCTACACCGCATTGGATTGGAAAGAGGCGTTACGGGAGGAATAACCGGCCTGAAGGTATTCAAATAGTCATCAGCGGGTCAGCGGTGTTTCGAGCGTCTCTGTATCCATGATAGGGGAATCGGGCGGAGCTTCCAATAACCGTCTGGAATTCTGTTCCACCCGCATGGTCAGCACCCCGCCCATGAAGCTGATCTCGTAGTTTCGGTCCGATAGATCGACTCGACTGACGGCTTCACGCAACTTATGGAACTGCCTGCTGGCTTTGCGGTAAATGAAGACAAATCCCCAAATTCCACAAACCAGTGCGGCCAAAAACACCCACATGGGTGTTGCCAGCACTTTACCGACGAACATGATGACACCCACCAGAGCTAGAACAAAAAACACCTGTAAAACAATAATCAAGTACAGATAGAAAATGCCCTGGTTCAAGGTTGGCTCACGACGCTCTTCCTCTGCAGGCTTCTGATTTCGCTTGAACAATCGGCTAAACCACATATGAGCTATCCTTGGAGCGCTCAGAGCTTAGCGCTCTTGAGCTTCATTGATGGAACCGGGAAGCAAGGGAGGCGATTCCGCCTGAATAAGCATCTGTTTCTCGACCCTGAATTTCTCAAGGTCTAACTGGTTTTCAAGCATCTTTTTCGACAATCGATAGCGCAGAAAAATGACCCAGGTGACTAAGAGCGCAATGAAAATCGATGCGCCCAAGAAATACCATTTGAATTCCCTTATGGTCGTGATGCCGATCCTGGCAAAATCTCCCAAAAAGTTCGGTACCATCCAGAGAAGCAGCACCCCAATCACTAAAAAAAAACCGACGTGAAAAATAGTAAAGCTATTGTACGCGTGAAACAGAGATCCGAAACGACTGGCTTTACCCGGGTCGGAGGCATGGTCCGTCTTGGTCTTCTCGTCGCCGTAGAGAAGACTGAGATAAACTTTCACCACAAAAGAAACCAACAGCACCAATCCGACGGGGATGCCCACCGCCGCGGAAACCCACGCCCTGAAAGGAAAAGGTTGCGATTCCGTCTGAATTTGCAGTTGAAAATTCTCCAGCGGTCCGAAAGTTTTTTCAAACCTCATTCTTTCATAGCCGTCCAGCGCAGTGCCCGGCGTCTCATATTTCACGGCGCCATTTCGATCCGTTACGACCACACGGGATTTCTGCCCGGCCTGGCTGGCGGCAGCCAGATAGATCATCATCTCCAGCACTAGAAAGGCGAGTACGCTAACCGTGAGAATTATTTTCTGGTATCGTTTTCCTTCAAAAAGATCCAGCAGACGCAGTTTCTGTGACATGGCTCTCTATTCAATAGTTATCGATGTCCGGTCATAACTTCAATCCAGGCTATCATCCGCCCTGGAGGGTGTCAAACTAAAAGCCCCCCGGCATAAATCGCCGAGGGAGAATTTGCACTGCTATCTTAACTCGTTTGAGTTTCATTTCAAAGCGGAGCAGCGATAATTTTTGGCTTGGTAGAGTCTCGTCCCAAACAAGCAACGCCTTACGGGGTCCGAAGGGGAGGACCCTATAAGGCGTTTGTGTCAGCAACGAGAGCATAATGCAAACAAGTGACGGATGACCAATCTAAAGCAAGAAATCCCCCTCCGGCTAGCCGGTAGGGTTCAATTCCTTTTCTCTCGGGAAAAGAGGTGTATAGCGATATGCGAGGGAGATGATCAGCGCGCAGTACGCCAGCATGGCGATGCCAGGCGCAACCTCGTACATGGTCGGGATGTACACCTGCCAGGTGTCGAAAGGCATAACCGGAGCCGCCAATGCCTGTATAGTCATGACGAATCGGTTGATCAGGACCCCGACACAGACAAGGGCAAAAGCCGTGAACAGCAGCCCATTGCGCTGTCTGGCTTGAGGAATTAGAAGAATGATGGCGGGAATAACACCGCAAATCAAAATTTCCGTCACCAGCAGCCACATCCCATAAAAGGGTGCATTGTAGAAATCGGTCAGCTTGAAGCCGAACCCGGGTGCCAGATCCAAAGCCCAATAGAGCGTATCGACGATTTTCAGGATGATGTAGATGGTCAGGAATCCAGCCACGATTTTGGCTATCAGGTTGTACACACTGCGATCCACCAGTTGCTTTCTGCTCACTTTTTCAATGGCCCTGCAGATAAGAGCGGTGAAGGCCGGTCCGGAGGCGATGGCGGAAAGAATGAACAGAAAAAAGGTCCAGGGCCAGATGAAAAAGCCGGTGCGGTATGCGAAGGGTCTGCCGAACAGCACTCCGGCGACTCCACCCAGCGAGCCTTGATGAAAAAAGCTCAAGAAAGTACCGGTCAAGGCAAAAATCGCCATGATTTCATGCAAGTTATGGCCGAAAAGGTGTAACGGTCTGACGGCATCAAGCTTACGGTTTGAAAGGACGATCGGGACGATCTCAATCACCAGCACAATCGCATAGCAGGAAATGCAGAAAATTACTTCGGTGAGCATCGAATGGACGTTGGCGTGCCAGTAGCCGAACCATCCCCGCAAAGGTTGGCCGATTTCCAGCAGCAGGACGGCAAGAGCCCCGGTATAACATACGAACCCGACCACTACCGCCAGGTTGATGATCTTGTATAACTCTTTGAGGGATGGAAAAAACCGCGACATCCCATAGAACAAGAAACCGGAGAAGAACGCGCCGGCACCAAGGGCAATGATGCCCAGGTCGATGGTGATGTAAAACCCGAACCCGAAATAATCGTTCAGTCCGGTAACGTTCAAAGCCTTCAGCAACACCACAACCCCCGCGAAGACTCCCCATCCGATCAATGCGAAGAGAACAAGCAGCCAGACGGCAAAAACAGGAAACGGGCTGCGGCTAACTCCATCGGGAATCAATGCCTTGTCCATCAGCATCCCCTCATATTAAGATTTGTTGAGTTTGAATCTTTCGAGAACATTTAGCTCAACCGTGTTTACAGGCTGTTATCGGCCAGATTCCGTACCCACTGATGACTGCTGAGATAGTAAACCTTAGGTTCCGTATTCAGTTTAGCGAGTAGTCTGAATGCTCGCTGCTCTTTGGCCAACTTGGCCACTTCACTGTGAGGATCCAGCAAGTTGCCGAAAGAGATGGCCTTGGACGGACACGCTTCGGCACACGCCGGTGTGTAGGTGACCTGATCCATTTCCATACCGTCCAAATAAGCTTTAGCTCGAGCGTCATTGAGGCGGTGGTGACAAAAGCTGCATTTCTCCACCACGCCGCGCATGCGGGTGCTCACCTTGGGACTGAGCATTGTCTCCATCGGCTTGGGCCAGGACGGATCCCACCAGTTGAAGTCCCGTGCATGATAGGGGCAGGCCACCATACAATACCTGCACCCGATGCAGCGCGGGTAGATGTGGTCCACTATCCCCGTTTGTTCGTCCCGCACGGTTGCATTGACGGGGCAGACAAAAGTGCAGGGAGAATGATGAGGAGAATTGCAGTGCATGCACGGCCGCGGCAGGTAAACGTACTGGTGGTCGGGGAATGCCTTGCCATTTTCAAGGTAAAACAGCTCCATCCATGTGATCGAGCGCAGCTTGTTAGACTCGTCAGCGCGGAACGATATGTTGTTCTCCGCCTGGCAGGCTACACTGCACGCCATGCATCCCGTGCACTTGTCCAGATCAATCGCCATTCCATAGAGAACACCGCTTTGCGTATGTCCTTGATCACTCACGGATTACCCCCTTAAGCGCGAGCCAATTGGGCGCGTGTTGCCCAAACCGTTCCCAATCCGGTGATTGGATCCATTTGCACTTCAATGACTTCGTTGGCATTTACACCTTTGCCCCGGATATACTCATCGTAAGCGGTATGGCCCAGGCCCTCGGCAATGAAAACTGTGCCGGGATGAGCTCCAGGGAACAGATGAATTCTAACCTCAACCTCTCCTCCGGGAGTTTTCAAGGTGGCGCGGTCTCCTTCCTTCAGTCCCAGAGATTTGGCAGTCTCAGGGTTGACTTCCACCAGCAGATCGTTGCCCTTCAGCAAGAAGCTCCACAGGGTTTTATTCATAAAGGGCGGATTGGCCAGATATCCGCTGGAAAGGGAAAGAGCTCGGTAGCTGACCACTAATAATGGGAGCTGCGTCTCGTCGCCGGACGGGGCAAGCGGCGCATAATGGGGAAGGTAAACTTGATCGTCTTCCACATTGAGCCCTTTGTTCTGCAGACTTGTACAGACCAGTTCATATTTCGCGGACTGGGTCGGCAGGTTCTGCAATGGGTCGACGGGTGCATCGTACCAGCAAAGTCCGGAGATCAGTTTGTTCCACAGGTCCTTATCGTTCTTGTAATTTTTCTTCGGCGCCTGTCCCGGCTGCAGATTCCAGGGTTCAGCTCCTTGCTTATCTGCAATGGCACCGGTTCCGGCCGAAGCGAGCCCCTGCACACGGCTCTGCAGATATTCTTCGTAATTCTTCCAGGGCAAGGAAGCCTTGATGGCTCCGCCCATTTTGCCTGCCACTGTCAAAATCAGATCTCCGGTGTGTTTGGTATCCAACCGTGGCGGCAATATCGGTTTGGAGACGGCATAAAAAGCATAGGGCACCCCCGGCAAGCCGATAACGTCATCATAACGCTCCAAAGCGATGTGATCAGGCAGAATCAAGTCGGATTGCATTGCGGTTTCATCCATGTAGGATGAGAAGGTGACAATGCGATCGATTTTTTGCAGAGCGTTCTTAACCACTTGATTTTCGGGTAGACTGTAAACCGGGTTTGCCTCATGAATCATCAGCATTTCAATGGAATAGCGGGCTTCGCGAGTGAGTGTGTCGAGGAACGCGTACAGACCGTTGCCGGGCAGCGGCACCGGTTTGGCCTGGGTCAGATCCAGCCTCGGCTGTTCCAGCCCCTTTTGAGCCCACTCGTCCGCCTCTACTTCCGGTAATGGCGCCAATGGAACAGATGGAACGAGAGAAATCATGCCACCCGCCTTGAGATTCCCTTTCAGAGCGTTCAGGGCGAGAAAAGCGAGGTCGGAATAGATGTTGTTAGGAGATCGACCGCCATCGCCGCCCCAAACTGCCACACTATTTTGTTGGCTGGCAAACTCTCTTGCCATTTCTTCAATTTTTTCCGCTTCCACACCGGTCTGTTCAGTCACCTTGGCGGGGGCGTAGGCGGCCGGAATAAAGTTCTTGAACCCCTGTCGGGTCTTTCCGGTGCTGTCGGTCCAGTCATCGAAGCCGAACACGTAATTGCTCACAAAGTCGGCGTCGTAAAGGTTGTTCTCGATCATCACTGCGGCGATTCCGAGGGCAAGGGCAGCCTGCGCACCGGGCCTGATGGGGACCCATTCATCAGCCTTGGTGGCAGTCAGCGACAGGCGCGGTTCGATCTGCACAATTTTGGTGCGTGCAACCCCCGGCTGCTCTTGACGCCAATGACCGAAGAGGGATTGCATTCGACCGGCTGCTCCCCAGCCGCCAATGAGGTCGGCGCCAAAGCTGAGCACATAAGAGGCTCGCTCGAGCGCAAAGGCCGGTGTTGCTTCCTGCCCCATGGTGAGCGATGTGGCCAGCCTGAGGCTGTCGGCATGACTAGGCATTTCGAAAAGATTTTGAGAACCGAAGGCATTGAAGAATTGGCGCCACAGGTCAAACATGCTGCTGCGTCGGCGCCCGGCGATGCAAGCCAGGCCATGCGCCTTATCCGCAGTGCGCATTTTACTCAAACCGGTGCTGAGCTCGGATACGGCTTCTTCCCAGCTGATGGGCTGGAATCCGGAAGCATCACCGCGCGCTTTGGTTTGTTTCATCGGTTGTGTAACCCGGTAGGATGCGTAGAGAAACTGGGCTCCGGCAGCGCAGAGAGGACAAACACCGCCCTGGTTGACCGGATTGGCGGGATTGCCTTCCAGCAAAATAGCACGGTTGCTGTTGACCAGATGGGCCTGGATGCCGCAGCCGCTGTCACAAAAGAGGCAGATGGTTGGAGCCTTGGTAATCGGGCCCCTTTCGGGTGAGGGACGCCATGACCAGTTTTGACTCCAAATGGCGGAATCATCCGCCAGTTTCCATGGCAATGGTGACAGCAGGGTGCCGCCCACCGCTCCCGCAGCAAATTGTAGAAATGCTCTACGACCGAATTTCATGCCATTCACCCTCTCATTAAGGCCGCTGTTGTTCCGAACGAAGCGAATCCCTATAAGTCTCGGTTGCTACTTGTGGCACATCTGGCAGGCGTTAGTCGCACCTCGTTCAGCATGGCACTTTTCGCATTCGACCATCTTCATGGTCGCCTTACTGTAGCCGGTCCATCTGTTTTCGTAATAGATGGGAAGCTGTGCTTCCTCCGCCTCTACATCCCGATGGCACTGCACACACTCGATCTCAGCCGCGGTATGAGGTGCGTGGCTGAAATAGACATTGTCGGGCTGCCATTGGTAATTAAACCAGGGAATCTCCCGGTCCTGTTGGATATATTCTTCCACCAATATGCGCTCTTGTTCCGACTCGGTCATCGGCTCTTCATGGCACTGGCGACAGTTTTCGATTCCCGGGATGCCCGAATAAGAGCCATCCGGCATAAAGAAGTGACAATCTTCACACGCACTGTCCTGGTGTGAGGCATGGCTGAAATTGATGGGCTGCGTTTTTTCAGAAAAGAGAACCTTGGGGAAGACAACCCAACCGACAATTAAAGCCACAATCAAACCTGCGAAGAAAAACAGTCCTCCCAAAAGAGTTTGGCCGGATGCGCTTTTTTTCTCTTCTTTCATAAGGCAGCCTCAGCTATTTTCGTCTCGGTGTGTTTGTCTATGTGCTATTGGTGCGGTCTCGAAGGAGCCGAGCAGGACTCCCGGATAGCCAGAATAAAAACATTTTTTCACAAACGACGTTCTCTTTTAATCGCTTCATCCCTGCCTTGTCAAGAAAAAATACTGAACTATGATGTATGTTTGGGCCTTATTTTAATCATCGGAGCTCTTCTGCTATATTGTGTGGTGAATCAGCCTTGTGGATTTGACAACGGAGCAATGGGCATGCGAATCATGACTTTCAATCTACGTTTTGAAAATGATCGCGATGGAGAAAACTCCTGGTCTAACCGAAAGAATTTGGTTATTCAGATGCTTCAAAAATTCACTCCATCAATCCTTGGTACTCAAGAAGGAACCATGAGACAGCTTAAATATCTGCGGGAGAATTTGCCGAGCTACGAGATGCATGCGCCCGGTCGCTCGGAGGATGATGAAGCGTGTCAGTATCCGACTCTTTTCTTCCGCAGGGATGAGCTCCACTCATTGGGGGGGAGCGAATTTTGGCTTTCCAGGACACCTGCCGTTCATCGCAGCAAGGATTGGGACAGCGCTTTTCCGCGCATGATGAGTTACGCTTTGTTTGCCGACCTGCATGAAGATAGGAAGCTGTGGGCGGTAGTCACCCATCTTGATCATCTCGGTGTCGAGGCTCGACAGGAGCAGGCCAAAATGATCGCCGATTGGGTTTCAGCGCAGAGCGAGCCGGTTATACTTATGGGTGACTTTAACGCCGTCCCCGGATCAAAGGTGCATGATCTTTTGATCGATCCCGCGACCGGCTTGCGGGACACCTGGCAGATGCTTGTCAACGCCGAGAACGAGAGAAGCATGACTCATCACGGGTTTCTTGGTGTTCCGCAGAAAGGTCGGCTCGACTGGGTATTGGTGACCGATCAGTTTTGTGTGACCGAAGCCGTTGTCGTGCGCGAGCGGTTTGGCGGACGCTATCCGTCAGATCATTTCCCTTATTTCGTTGAACTTGATTGGAAGTGAGGGCGCTGTGCGTTTAGCGAAGGCTGTGCCGTACAGGGAGAACGAATGAAAGATACGATTCGAGTTGCCATTGTTCAACCCAAACCCTACCCCACCTTTGATGATCCCAGAAATCTTGCTCATGCTTTGATCATGCTGGAGAAATGTCAAGGGGAAGACCTGGACGTCGTCTGCTTCCCCGAATATTTTCCCTACCAGGGGGACGTCGAACTGGCTGCGGCGGCTCGGCGCTACGACACTTATATCATAGCCGGTTTGGTGGAAGCAGAGGGCGGAAAGCTCTACAATACAGCCACTCTATTCGACCGTCGCGGTCGCCTGCTTGGCAGGCAGCGTAAACGAAACGTCGGAGTGGTGGAAAGAGATCGGCTGGGGATTTCACCCGGCGATGGCGTTTACCGGACCTTGCCGACGGATTTCGGAAAAATCGGCATGCCTGTTTGCATCGATTTCTGGGGGCAGCCCGAAGCGGCCAGACAACTGACCGATCAAAGCGCCGATGTCATTTTCAATATCAGTATGTTCCCCGAGTTGCGCGGTCACTGGAAACGCGGAGCAACGGTCAGGGCCTTTGACAACTTCATGCCCGTCGTCGGAGTGAATACGGCCGATTACAACGCCTTGGTTCAAGGCAAACGGATTCGCCAGCACGGCGGCCGCAGTTTCCTTTTGCATCCTCCCAAAATGTTGGACAAAGATGATTTTAACCGCTGGTTCCGCAGTCTGGACAATATTGACGATTGGCTCCGGATAGAGCTCGATGAACTGGAGCAAGTCCACATTTCAGATGTGAATTTGAGCACCGCCAGGCAATTTCGCAGAGAGTTTTGGAATCGTTTCGGTTTTCAAAGGAATTGACAGGGCACGGGGTAAATTTTGTGACGGATCAGATTCTAATTTATCTTCCCAAGATTTCAGCACAGGAACTGAAATGGCTCGCTCTGGGCCTACTGTTGCTATCCAGTGCCGTTTTCACGATCTTCTATTTCAAGCGTCGAAGCGCCATGGGGCAGACTGTTCGCAGAGTCCGGCAGCAATTTAACGGCATACCTGTTCGGGCTCTGGCAGCCGATGCATATTTCTACGGCATGGAAAGGAACTGGGACAGTCAATGGCGGGGCAATGGGGTTTTGTTGCTGACTGAAGAAATACTCTATTTTAGATTATGGGCCAGGAACCTTGACCTCACGATCCCCCTCAACCGGGTTGAAAGTGTTGCACTAAGCGATAGCAAGGGACCGGGATTCCTCAGGCGCAAGCGCTTTAGAGTCGTATACCAGGGTGTCGATGATCATTTGCGGGCTGCTACCTGGCTGGCGCGTAAGCCTCAAGACTGGGTAGGTCTGATCCGGGAAATCCTTGCGGAGGCTGCTTCGAATGGGAAATAAACGCCGTAGAAACATCTATCTCAAAATGAAAACGCTCGATCAGGCACGTACTCTTTGGACTTCGCGAACCTGCGGCCTCCGCGTGCCGGTTGAGAGCGTTCCCAGCCGCCTGGGCTTGCACCGGGTTACGGCCGAGCCTGTAACCGCCAAGACTTCCGTGCCTCATTATCATGGTGCGGCTATGGACGGGATAGCCGTGAGAGCACGGGAAACCTTCGGTGCCAGCGATGCGAACCCGCGCCGGCTGATTCTAAACGAAAGCGCTTTTGCCGTCGACACCGGCGACCCTCTGCCTGCCCAAACGGACGCCGTCATCATGATCGAGCAAGTGGAAAAGGTGGGCGACGAGGAAGTCGAGATAAGAACGGCTGCCTTTCCCTGGCAACATATCAGAAAAGTCGGAGAAGACATTGTAGCGGGCGAAATGCTGTTGCCTCAACACCATCGCTTGTGCCCTGCCGATTTGGGGGCTCTGCTGGCGGCGGGAGTCATCGAGGTTCAAGTCTATCGCCGCCCGAAGGTTTGGATCCAGCCCACCGGGACCGAGCTCATCTCCGCCGATAGGGCTTCCGAGGCAGCGCCGGGAGAGATCATAGAGTTCAATGGAGTTGTGCTTTCCGCAATGGTCCGGGAATGCGGTGGGGATCCCCTTTTGCGGGATGTCATCGCCGATGACTACAACAGCATAAAGCATCTGCTTGAACAAGCAGTAGCCGCCGATTCCGACGTCATTTTGCTCAATGCCGGCTCATCCGCGGGCAGTGAGGACTATACTGCCGAAATCATTGCGGAGCTGGGTGAGGTTCTGGTGCACGGGGTGACCATGATGCCGGGCAAGCCGACTATTCTTGGAATGGTCGCAGGAAAACCGGTCATCGGCATTCCCGGCTATCCTGTTTCGGCGATATTGGCCTTCGAGCAATTCGTTCGACCGCTGCTGTTGAGTATTCAGGGTATGCCAATCGGTCCTTTTCCGCAGGTGGAGGCAAATCTCGGCAGAAAAATGCCCTCGCGCCTCGGTCTGGAAGAATTTGTGCGGGTTATCCTCGGTCGAGTCCGCGGCGGGCTCGTTGCCATGCCGTTGCAGCGTGGTGCCGGGGTGATCACGTCCCTCACGCGAGCCGATGGCATTTTGCAGGTTCCCCAGGAATCCGAAGGGCACGATGCCGGTGAAAAGGTACGCGTCAGGCTTTTGCGTCCCGAAGAAAGACTGGACGACACTCTGATTATGATCGGCAGCCACGACAACACCATCGATGTTTTGGCCAACGAGTTGAAGAAACGGGACAGCCGTTACCATCTTTCCTCAAGCAATGTGGGCAGCCTGGGCGGACTTATGGCCATTCGCAGAGGCCAGACCCATTTTGCCGGAAGCCATCTGCTTGACACCGAAAGCGGCGATTACAATTTCTCCTATATCGAGCGCTACCTGCCAGGGACACCGGTTCGGTTGGTGCAGCTGGCCGGACGTCAGCAGGGGCTTTTGCTGCCCCGGGGCAATCCCAAAAATATTCAGGGAATAGAGGATCTGGCAAGACCGGATGTGCGGTTGATCAACCGCCAGACCGGGGCCGGTACACGCATTCTGCTGGATTACCGCCTGCAGCGCCTGAATGTCTCACCCGATGCGGTCTGTGGCTACGATCAGGAAGAGTTCACCCACATGGCGGTAGCCGTAAGTGTTCTGTCCGGCCGAGCCGATGTGGGCATGGCTATCTATGCCGCCGCCAAAGCCCTGCAGCTGGATTTCATTCCGGTGGCCGAGGAGCGCTACGATCTGGTGATCCCGGAAACGAGTTGGGACGACCCGAAAATGCAGCTGCTCCTTGCAATCATCGCTACCGACTCCTTTCGTCAAACGGTTGAATCTCTGGGCGGCTATGACGTTTCCCAATCCGGAGCCCTCATGGGCTGCTGGGATGGAAAAAAATGGGCTTAGAGGCAGGTGTTTTCTTAAGGGCCGTCTGGCTTCCGTTTGGCTGCCGAACGAAGAATGATAATGCGCCCCGCATCGTTTTGGATATGAATTAATGTTAGCCCTCGGTATTAAATGCTTGATGGTACGACACCGTGCCGGCGGGAATCGTCCCGTGGAAAGAAATGGCCTGAAAGTGCTCCGGCGGGACATCGGGCAGAACAAGTGAAGGCTCTGTCTTGAAGCCAAAGCGGCAATAGTATTCGGGATCTCCCAGCACAACGCAGCCGGCGGCACCCAGCCTGCGCAACTCGGCCAGTGCCTGTGCCATCAGTTGGCCGCCAATTCCTTGCCCTTGGCGCCCCGGCGCTACGGAGATCGGCCCCAGGCCATACCATCCGTCACCAGCATCGGAGATAGCTACAGGCGATACGGCGACGTGCCCGACGATGGCGGCATTGTCTTCGGCGACGAGCGAGACGGATAGTTGGCCGGCTCTCCGCAGCTCGTTGACGATGAACTGCTCCGTGTGGCTCGTGTGCGGGGCCTTGAGGAAAGCTTCGACAGTCAATCTCTCGATGGCTGCCGCGTCCGATGGCGCTTCGCTTCTTATCTTGATGCTCATATCGCAGGTTCCTTTGACGGCCAACCCGTGCCGCCAACGAGACGCGCCTTTGCTTCGCCATTTTGCTGCAGTGCGGAGTTGAGCCGCTTGACAGGCGACATGTCCAATGTCATTTCTTGCTTTAGCAGAGCAAAGAAATCGCTGTTTTCTTCGAGAATTACAAGACCTCTACGAACAATAATGAAGATCGTCAAGCAAAAATAGAGGGGAGAAAGGTAGGGGGCAGCTGAAATACGCAGCGGGTAGTCTTTTGTTCCGGTGGATCGAGAAGATTTGCATTGCATTCGAGGCTGCGGCCGTGTTAGTTAGAAAAGTGATCTCGGCAAGAAGCCGAGCCGGTTGTAAGCTCTGAGCTTTATTTTGGAATCAGGTCATGAAGGCCCTGTAGCCCATGGAATTGGGCGGCAGGGCCTTTTGTATTCGGGAGACCGAAGTGAAAATCGGAAGACTTGGAAGAGAACGGGCCGTGAGGCTGCGCTTTATGGCTGCGGCACTGCTGTTGCTATTTTTGTTATGCGGCTGCAGCGGAAATGATGAGGCTTCTTCTAAGGCTCAAGCAAATCACGCTGCAAAGGCATCCCGCACGATTCATCTGCCGGGAGGCGACTGGGGACTGCCCACGCCGTTTGCCTTCTACCCGCGGGGACCCGGCTACATCCATTTGAGCTTCATCTACGATACGCTGATCTGGAAGGACGAGAAGGAGGTCATCCCATGGCTGGCCGAACGGTGGGAGAGCAGCCCGGACGGACTGCAGTGGACCTTCTACTTACGCTCCGGGGTCAAATGGCAGGACGGCAAGCCGCTTACGGCAAGAGATGTCTGCTTCACGTTCGACTACCTGCGAGCACATCCGGTGGAATGGTTCGATTTGCAGGGGATCTCCACGGTGCAGGCGGTCGATGATGAGACCCTGATCTTTCGTTTGAAGCAGCCGTATGCACCCTTTCTGAGCCGGGTGGCAGGGAATGTGCCGATCATTCCCGAGCATCTCTGGAAGGATGTGGCGGACCCACGAGCGATATCAAACCTGGGGGGGCTGGTCGGCAGCGGGCCGTACCGTCTCACCCGCTACGACAAGGCCCAGGGCGCCTATGCCTATGAGGCCAATCCTCACTTTTTCCTGGGAGCGCCGCATATCAAGAGCATTTTTTTCGTGCCGGTGGGAGACCCTGTTGCGGCTCTGGAAAGGGGCCTGGTCGATGAGGCAAGCATTCCGGCATCATTGCTGGAACGATTCCACAACCGCCCGGATTTTTCAGTCCTCTCCGGCCCCTCCTACTGGGTTTTGACCCTGCGCTTCAACTTCGATCGGCATCCCTTTTCGCAACCGGTGGTGCGCCAGGCGCTGGCTTGCGCCATTGACCGCGAGGCATTGATCCGGCAGGCTGTTCCGGGCGGGCTGCAAGGGGCCAAACCGGGCAGTCCCGGGTTTTTGCCTCCCGATTCGACCTGGTTCGACGCAAAGCTCCAGGGGCTCTACCCTTACAATCCGGCTAAAGCCAAATCCCTGCTGCAAACGGCCGGCGTAGAGGATCGCGATGGAGACCAGGTGTGCGAAGGGGCTGACGGCGCTCGCATGCAGTTCACCCTACTCACGACGCCTCAGTATTTGCGCGAAGCCGAAGCACTTCAGCTAATGCTCCAAAAGGTCGGGCTGGTGCTGCAACCGAAGGCGATGGATGTAAAGAGTCTTGACGCTCTCGTGCGGGAAGGCCGCTTCGACCTGGCTCTGACCGGCCATGGCGGGCTGGGAGCGGACCCGGCGATGATTATGGGCTTCGGAGCGGCTGCCAACCGATCGCAAAGCTTCGGTACACCATCACTGCCGGCCTACCGCACCCTGGCAGAGAGGCTTCTGGCTAGCTCCTGTCGGTCAGAGCGGCTGGAGCTGTGCCGCAGCATGCAGCGTCTCTATGCAGAACAGCTCCCCACCTTGCCGCTCTACTATCCGATCTGGTTCAGCGCCCATCGTTCGCAGGCTCTCGGCGGATGGTTCTATACAGCTCAAGGGGGAGTCGGCATCGGCATTCCCTTGCCCTATAACAAGCTGATCTTTATAAGGGGGAATGAGCCTTGAGCCGCTATTTGCGAAAACGCGCAGCCACCTATCTGCTGGTTCTGGCGGTGGCGCTCTCGCTCAATTTTCTCTTGCCGCGGGCCATTCCGGGAAATCCTATCGAGCAGCTGAGCAGCGGTTTGGGGAATTTGCCGATTCAGCTCGATCCGGAAACGCTCGGCGCCCTGCAGAGCTACTACGGTCTGGACAAGCCTCTGCTGGAGCAGTTCTGGAGCTACCTCACAGGGCTCACCAGGGGTGATCTGGGGTATTCCATCAGCTATCGAGCGCCGGTGAGCGGGCTGCTGCTGGACAGGTTTCCCTGGACTTTGCTGCTCACGCTGAGCTCTCTTTTCCTCAGCTTTGCCGCGGCACTGCTTCTGGGGAGTCGTTCGGCAAGGAAGCAGAATGGCGAATGGAAAGTGCTGCTGCCGGCAGTCCTGTTTGAGAGCGTTCCCCCGTTCGTATTGGGCAGCCTGCTGCTCATTCTGCTTGCGGTCAAATTTCCTTTGTTTCCTTTGAGCGGCGCCTACAGTGCGTTTGCGGAGGCTGCCGGGCTCCGCGGGCTGTTCGATGTCGCCCACCACGCCGCATTGCCGGTGCTGGTCCTGAGCACTTCCAGCTTCTTTTCAGCTTATCTGGTGGTGAGGAGCTCAGTGCTGCTGGTGAAAAACGAACCCTACGTGCAGATGGCTGAATTCAAGGGGCTGTCGGAAGGCACTATCCGCTACCGCTATGTGCTGCGCACCGCGCTGCTGCCGGTGGTCACTTTCTTCGGATTGCGGCTGGCCTACTCAGCAGGTGGAGCCATACTGGTGGAGGTGGTGTTCGCCTATCCGGGAGTCGGGCGACTGATTTATGAAGCGGTTTTGAGCCATGACTATGCACTGCTGCAGGGGACGTTCCTGGCCTTTACCGGGTGGGTTGTCTGCATCAATTTCGCCACCGATTGCTTATACTTGAGCCTGGATCCGCGCGTTAAGGAGGTCTGAGCCGTGCATAACTGGAAGCATCTGTCGACATCGTTCCGGCGCCAACCTGCAGGGCGGATTGGACTTTCCGGAATTACGGTGCTGACTCTCCTTGCTGTGGCAAGTCTAATCTGGACCCCTCATGCGCCGGAAGCGTTATCCGGACCGCCTCTGACTCCGCCAAGCCTGGGTCATCCGCTGGGGACCAACGGACTCGGCCAGGACATTTTTAGCCAGCTGCTGGCCGGCTGCAGGATTTCACTGCTGGTGGCGGTTGCCGTCAGCCTGGGCTCAGCCGCTTCAGGTTTGCTGGTGGGCGCCGCCGCAGGCTATTACCCGAGGCGCTTGGGCGTTTTGCTCATGCGCTGTGTGGATGTGCTCATGGCCGTCCCGCGACTGCCTCTGATCATCCTGCTGGCGGTCTTTTTGCGGCCGCATCTGCTGAATATCGTTGCCGTGCTGGTTTTTCTTTGCTGGCCGGGGGTAGCCCGGACCATCCGGGCGCAGGTCCTGGCACTGCGCGAGCAGGACTCCATTCGCTTCGTCCGCTTTTGTGGAGGCGGTTTCGGCTATGTGTTGCGGCAGCATCTGGTGCGCGAATTGTTTCCGCTACTTTTGGCAAAAACGGCTGTAGCAGCGAGCTACGCCATTGTGGCTGAAGCGGGATTGAGCTTTCTGGGGCTTGGCGACCCCACGGTCAAGAGCTGGGGCATGATGATTCGAAGCGCCCTCGACTATCCGGGGCTGCTTTGGACGTCGGCCTGGGTGTGGTGGCTGCTGCCGCCGTCGGCCATGGTGAGCCTCGCTGTTTTTTCCTTCACTCTTACGGGCTATGGGCTGGATGAGGCGCTGCGGCGCGAGGAGGCCGAATGATGCTGAGCGCGCTGGATTTGACCTTAAAAGTCGATCGGAAAGCCGTTTTCCCGGTTTGGAAGGTGGATCTGGATGTGGCCGAGGGAGAGCGGGTGGCGGTGGTGGGAGAATCCGGAGGCGGCAAGACCAGCCTGGCCTGCGGCCTGATGGGGCACCTTGTGCCGGGACAGCAGGTTGTCTCCGGAGGTGTTCGTTTCCGTGGTGCCGATCTTTTGACCCTTTCCCCCGCCGAGAGAGCTCGATTGTATTATCGGGATATTGCTCTGGTTCCGCAAAACGCTCAGAATATCTTCCATCCGACGCAAAGACTTTGGAAGTCCGCCCGAGAAGTTATTGCCAAAGGCAAGGCTGGAGCAACCAGGTTTGCAGATGTAATAGAATCAGTGGCTGGCCTGGGGGGGTCTCTTGATCTTTGCATTTCCTTGTGGTCTCATTATCCGCATCAACTATCGGGCGGCCAAAAACAGCGCATGTCGATTACCCTGGCGCTGCTGAACAGTCCGCGACTGCTGCTGTTGGATGAACCCTCCAATGGTCTGGATGAGCTAAACCGCAGGACGATGGTAAGATTTCTCAGCGACTGGGCAGCCTCCAAAGGCGCCAGTCTGCTGCTCTTCACCCACGACATTGGAATGGCCGCATGCTGGGCAAACCGGATTGTGGTTCTTTACCGCGGTGAAGTGGTGGAAGAGCTCCCCGCGGAACTGATCGATAAGCCTCGCCATCCCTACACACAGGGGCTTATGCATGCCGCTGTCCGTCTCGGAGACCCGCCTTTGAGCCGCCGCAGCATCCCGGGCCACGCCGTGCCGATAGCGAGAACGCCGCAGGGTTGCGGCTTCTTTGAGCGCTGCCCGCGGGCAAAGAATTATTGTCGGAAGGAAGCTCCCCGTTTTTTACAATGGGGTGAGTCGAAGGTGAGATGTTTTTTGGCTGGAGATATGTGAAAATTCGATGCCGGAGAAGGGACTGTCCAACCGCGGAAGTTATAAGCTCACAACGCAATTTCTAATCTTACAGGAGAAACAAAGATGACGGCGCAATACCCACAAAAGCTGGAGGAAGCGATTCGATTTCACGGGCATGTGTGCCCCGGGCTGGCCATCGGATATCGGGCCGCAAAGGCTGCGCAGGCGCGCCTTGAAGTTTCCCGCCCCGAAGATGAGGAGCTGGTGGCCGTTGTAGAATCGGACGGCTGTGGTATAGATGCCGTTCAGGCACTGCTCGGATGCACTCTGGGAAAAGGCAACCTGATCTATCAAGATCATGGAAAACAAGTCTACACTCTTATCAGTCGGGAAAGGGGACGGGCTGTCCGGGTGGCGGCAAAACCCGGGCTGTTCAAGCGAACCCCGGAACAGGAAGCGGTCTTTCAAAAGTACCTGAGCGGTGAAGCTTCCGGTGAGGAGCGACAGGCTTTCCGGGCCTTCCAGGAAGAGAGGGTAAAAGAGTTTCTGGAGGCTGACCTGGACGATCTTTTCACCATCACCGATGTCTCTCCGGAAGCTCCCGAAAAGGCGCGCATCTTCAAGTCGGTCATTTGCGAGCAGTGCGGGGAGCCCGTGATGGAGCCGCGGGCCAGAGTGCGGGACGGCAAGTTTGCCTGCATCCCTTGCTCGGAAAATTACAGCCGGGGCTGGTGATGTTGAACTTCGACCTGCATGAGCGAACTGTCAGTCAGCTGTGGATTTCTTGTCCCGCAGCATCGGATTCAATCCTTGAACTGAAAGCCGTGACAAAAGGGTTTCGCTCGGGCAAAAGGTCCGCCCGGATTCTCAAAGGGGTCGACCTTAAAGTGCGCAAAGGTGAGGTGCTTGCCCTGGTGGGGCCTTCGGGAGCGGGCAAGAGCACGTTGTTTCACATTTTAGCCGGCCTCCTCGATGCCGACTCGGGGGTGGCGAGCTTCCAAGGGGTGCAGCTGCCGTTGAGGGAAACCCATCGAGGTCGGCGTGCCATGTCGCTGGTGTTTCAGGATCCCTACGCGGCTCTATCGCCGCATCTGCGGGTCGGGCAAACGGTTCTGGAGCCGCTCAGGATTAAAGGCCGCAAAAAAGAGATGAGTGCAAAAGTGCGCCAGGCTCTTGCTGCAGTGGGTCTGTCGCCCGTCGAGGCGTATCTGCACCGCTACCCTGGCCGGCTCTCGGGCGGCCAGCGGCAGCGGGTGGCCATCGCCCGAGCGATTGTTACAGAACCGGTTCTGTTGCTTGCCGACGAGCCCACTTCCATGTTGGACGCCTCGGCCGGAATCGGCATCCTCAACCTGTTACGCCGTCTTGCGGCAGGCGGTATGGCGGTTCTTATCACCATCCACGATCTGGCCGCAGCCTGTTATGTGGCTGACCGCCTGGCGATTCTGCATGACGGCCGGATCGTGGAAGAAGGCGCACCCCTGGCGATTCTCTCCAACCCGGCACAAGAAATCACCCGCAGACTCATGGAAGTGGCCAAAGGTATGTGCCCGAACAATTCAAAACTTAAATTGTAAGCTCACATAGAAGCTCCGGCCCGGCTCGGGGAAATAATATTCTTCAACGTATTTCTTATCCAGCAGGTTCTCGATTCCAGCCGATAGAAGTCCCACCGCTTCCTGGTTTGCCACCCGGTATTTGACGACCGGGTAACGGAAAAGGAGATCCACCGTAGCAAATCCTCCCAGGTGTTCCAGATCGACCGGGCTGCCAAGGGGAGCTCCGCTCGCCATATTATCCTCATCGACGACGGGAACTTCTCGCGGTCCCACATAGCGGAAGGCGATGCTTGCCAGAGCGCCGTCTTCCCTTTGATATTTCAGCCCCCAGTTGGCCTTGAGCTCAGGCAGCTCGGAGAGTGAATCGGAGAGATCGTTGCTGCCGTCAAAAACGTCCCCATCTTTCTTGGTGTTCTGATAGGTAAAGTTGGCAAAGGCGAAAAAATCTCCCCAAATCCGACCCTCTGCCGCCAATTCCACTCCCTGCATTCGCACCTGGTCGATATTGTAGACGATCCGGCTTGGGGCGTAGCCGAAGATGGTTCGAATATAGTCGTCAATCTGATAATTGTAATAGGTGAGCCATAAAGTGACGGCGGAAAATGGCTGATAGGACGTGCCCAGTTCGAATTGCACTGCGTCTTCATAGGTAAGGCCTTTGCGCTCTATGTCGCTGTTTGGATCCACCTCCGGCCGGTAGCCGCCATAGTACCAGAAAAACTCGGGGCTGGCGGGAAAGCGGGTTGCCCGAGCGACTCTGCCGAACAGAGAGACTGCTTCAAAAGGCCGATAGACCACACCGAACTTGGGCAGCACGGTGGTGGCGTCAAATTTGGCATGTACCGACTCATATCCCGTCGGGCTGCCGTTGAGATAAGATGAAACCGCCTCCACTTTTGTATCTGCAATGAAATTGTCGAGCCGCAGCCCGGCGTAGAGGTCCAATTTATCAAACAGCTTCCAGGTATCATCCACATAAACGCCGTGCCATTTGCTGGCATCGTTCTCATCGCTCCCGTCAGGTATGGGCGAAGGAAAATACCCCTCCTTGATGTAGGTATTTTTGATGCCGTTGTAACCCAGGTAATGACCCTGTCCTCCGAAGCCCACCAGGTGTGCCCCGAGATCCTTCTTGAAACGGGTGCTCCATCCCCAGGATATATCCGGTGAGGAGTCGCGCACCAACACCTTTTCGCCCGTTTCGTAAGAGGTGAAAAAATCGGTCCGGTCTTCATGGTTGTAATATACGGTCGCTTCGGAATTGATCCCTGAGATGGTCTGCCGGTATGCCGCTTCGGTTTCAGTGCGGGTTTTTGTATAATAACTGCCGTCCCCGTAAGTATCTCCCGTGGGGAACCTGATTCCAGGTCCGATGAGCATACTGCCCGAACTGTCGGGGTAGTCAGGGTCATAGTGCACCATACCTTTTCGGTTTTCCACCGGCAGGTTGAAATCTCCATCCACAAACCGGAAAGCGGCGCGCAGCTCTGCGTCTCCCCACGGATAGTAATAGACCGTGCCGCTGTAATTTTGCTGCTCCGCTTCACTGTTTTTCAGGTTCCCGTCAGTACGATCGTAGCCCGCAGTCACCACTCCTCCAACCCGGCCGTAGCTCATAGAGGCGTAGTTTTCCGTTCCGTAAGTACTATAACGCTTGTAGCCGCCTGACAAGCTCACATCGACTTCTTCGGCCGGCCGCAGGGGGACCAGATTGATCGTTCCGCCAAGGGTGTTGCCATACCTGGCGGTGAACGCCCCTTTACCTACCTCTACCTGCTCCCAGCCGAGCAAGGGAATGGAGGTCCAATCGACATAGAAGCCGCCCATTACCCCGGTTCCGTTTAGCAGCCGGCCATCGAGCAGAACGTTGTATCGGCTTTCATCAAGGCCGCGCAGCCGTATCTGACTGCTTTTGGGTGTGAGGACAGAACGGCGCTGAACGTCGATTCCCTCGGTTTTATCCAAAACATGCGGTAGCGTGGATACCACCGGGGCCTCGCTCTCCTCGATGGAAATCACCTTGGTATTGCCCTCGGGAGCAACGAGCAATTCCGGTTCAATCGATTCTGCTTCAACAATCAAAGGATCAAGCTGCTGCACCCCTTGAGCGCCGGCCGAACCTGCAAAGAAGAGCAACATAGAGAAATAAATAAAACACCTCAAGCACTTACTCATTTCCCCCTCCGCAATAAAAAAGCCAGAAAGACTCAGCGCTCTTCTGAGCAACTGAAGCCTTCCTGGCTTCATTATTCCGGGCAGCGGCACTTTTGCAGCTGCAATGCTATGTTGGTCAAATTAAATCGCGGGCTTGTCTTGCCCGTCAGAATCTTGCATAAATCTGTTTTAAGCTTTCGCTTTCTGTGTCTCTTCGACAGCAGACGCCAGCGCAATTAGCGTGAGCGGCCGCAACATGAGCATAACGCAACTGTGTGGGGCCGCATTGGCAACGCAGTCTGAATCAACTGTCGTGACCACGGTAACCGGGAATGCAAAAACGCTCGAGCATTTCCGGAGCCTGCTCCATGAGGTCCTTCCTCGTAGCCTTTAGAAATGCGAAAAAACAAAAAGCCGGGAAGCGGAGGCACGTGCTGTGCTTGTAAGCCTTCCTGGCTTGGTTGTGGTTGGATCCGTTTTAGCTGGCTTGCGGCAGCGGGCACCCGTGGTGTCGTTGTACTTCTACCGATGAAGCCCATCGATGTCAATCACAACTATATAATAGCATCCTACTTTTGGTTGTGCTGTCCCCAACTCACAGCCAAGAGCTGCCTCATTAAAAATAATAATCACTGTCGGTATCCCCCTCTATTTGCTTTCCAAGGCGGCGCGCACCGCTCTGGCCAGTTCCCGCATTGCCACAGGCTTCATGATGAACTGGCGAATCCCCAGCGTTTTTGCTCGCCCCTCATCAATTCGCTTCGAAAAGCCAGTGCACATGACAATCGGCAGATCCGGCCTGATCTCCATGATTTGCTGCGCCAGGCCTTCGCCGGTCAGGTACGGCATAGTGTAATCGGTAATAACCAGATCAAAGCGATCCGGACCCGCAAGAAACTTCTCCAGCGCCTCCACCCCGCCGTTTGCGGTTTCCACCTGATAGCCGAGGCGCACCAACATGTTCTTGCATAAATTCACCAGGGTAGGCTCATCGTCCACGAGCAGAACCCGCTCGGTTCCGAACGGCAGCGCCATCGGCGCATCGAATTCCGGTTTGCTCTCCTCCTCAATTGCGGGCAGGAATATCGCAAAGGTGGCACCCTTTCCAGGTTCGCTTTGTACGCGAATGGCGCCCTTGTGACTCTCCACGATCCCTCGCACCACTGCCAGACCAAGACCGGTGCCCTCGTCTTTTTTCTTGGTGGAAAAATAGGGATCGAAAATCCTTTCCAGGTCTTCGGGCTCGATCCCGTGACCATTGTCTGTTACTTCAATCTTCAAGTAGTTGCCTTCAGCCAGTTCCGGGAAAAAAACCGAGTCTTCTGCCTCTATAAAGACGTCGGTCACGCTGACTTCCACGATTCCGTCCGTCTCGTTAACGGCGTGGGCGGCATTTGTGAAAAGGTTGACCAGCACCTGATGGATCTGGGTTGGGTCAGCCAGTACCGTGGTCGTGTCGGAAAGCAGCCTCGGCACGATGCGGATCGTAGTTGGTAGAGAAGCTCGAAGCATTTTCAGCGCTTCTTTGACCACCAGGGTTACGTTTACGGGGTTTTTCCCCTGATCGCCTTTGCGGCTGAACACGAGGATCTGTTTCACCAGCTCTCTAGCCCGGTAGCAGGCTTTCACGACCTGCTCCAGATCCGCCATGGACTGTTCACCCGGTTGCAGCTGGCACATGACCAACTCGGTATAGCCGATGATGCCTCCAAGTATGTTATTGAAATCATGGGCAATTCCTGCAGCGAGCGTTCCAATCGCCTCAATTTTCTGAGCCTGACGCAGTTGAATCTCCAGGGCGACCTCCTGGGTGACGTCACGATTGACGCAGACAAAGTTGATAACCTTACCGACTCGATCGAGGACCGGAGAGATGGTGGCTTCAAACACACGATACGGACCCGCTTTGGTGCGGATGGTGTATCGGCCCGCCCAGATTTTTCCGGCGGTAAGGGTATCCTGCATTTCTTGATAGAATTCTTCACTCTGTCTATCATTTTTAAAAATATCCAGATTGCGGCCGATAACCTCTTCTCGTGAAAAACCGCTGACCCGTCCGAATTCGGGGTTGACGTATTCGATTTGCCCGTGTCTGTCCGTAATGATGACGGCGGTTGCCGCCTGTTCGAGGACGGTGGTCAAACGCCGGTGCTCTTCGTCGGCCTGACGTTGTTCGGTGACATCCCAATCTATGCCGCTCCAGCGAACCAACCTGCCGAGCTCATCCCGCTGAATAGATCCACAACTGCGGATGCGGCGGACCCCACCGTCTTTGTGGCGAATGCGGTACTCGACTTCATGGAGATTCTTCTTTCCCTGAAAATTAGCCCTGACACTGTCGCGAATCAGCTCCATATCATCGGGAAAAATGCGCTGCTGCCAGGCACTGATTGAATTGGGGAATTCATGATCCTCAAAACCTATGAATCCCTTCATGGCCGGGGAGATAAACATCTCGTCGCTGAGGCTGTCCGGGCGGTCGCCGGGTTTGAGCACGAGATCCCATATCCCGCCTTTGGATACGTTAATCACCAGTTCCAGCAACTGCTCTCTTGCCCGCGATGCCTGTGGTCCCAATGTCGTTTCGCCGCGGGTGCGCAGGGAGCCGATGGCAAAAGCTAGATCGGTTGCAATCTCGTTGAGCCATTCAATTTGTTTGGTCGCAAAAACGTCAGGTTTTGTGGAATAAATTGTTACGGCGCCTACCTTGCTTTTCCCGGCAACCAGAGGCAGCGAGACGAACGACCCGGTATCCTGATGAAGGGCATGCTTGCCCGAAATGCCAGTATCGACCGGCAACCCTGTTTGCCGCGAGAACACGGGCCGACCTGATGCGAGCGCCGCTAAGGCTTGCGGCAGACTTTGCTCCAAGAGTGCCTGGATGAGTGAGTCCGCCCCTTCACTCAGCCTTTGGGAAAAGGCCCGGCCTACCGATGTCAAGGTACCGCCGTTGCTGTCCTGCACAAGTCCGATCCAGGCCAATTCATAATTGTCGTTTTCGACAATGATGCGGCAAACCGATTCCGCCAAGTCGGACTCTCGTTCGGCCCGCATCATTGCGCGATTACAGGCAGCCAGGGTCCTGAGAAGACGGTTGTCTTTCGCCAGGGCCGCTTCGGCTTGCTTATGCTTGTCGATTTCCCGCTCCAGTTTTGCTATTTTCTTTTCCAGTTTTATCACTGATCGCTCACTGTCAATTCCCGACACCCGCCTTTCACTTATATACTCTTGGAGGCCGGTATCTTTATTTTCGACGCGGGGACGCAGATGGCGCAGAGTCTCACTATAATGGTCTTTCTCCGCGTTCTCTGCGCCTCTTCGCTGAGATCGGAATAAAATATTCTAACCTAAAAAAGTGTAACAGCCCATATTGGATGAGACTGGAAAAATCAGTCTTCGGGACCTTGCCAGCGGCGAAACAGGTTGTGGGGTATGCGGAAGCAGTCGAGCACTTTGCCCACCGTGTGCCGAATGATATCCTCGATTGATTCGGGGAAATGGTAAAAAGCGGGTACGGGGGGAAGAATCACCGCCCCCAGCGAAGCAGCAGAGAGCATCAGTTGCAGATGGCCTTTGTGCAGGGGCGTTTCACGCACTACCAGAACCAGAGTGCGCCGCTCTTTGAGCGTAACATCGGCTGCCCGAACCAGCAGATTTTCATTATAGGAATGCGCTATGGCGGAAAGGGACTTAATGGCACAGGGAATCACCACCATTCCAGCGGTGAGGAAGGAACCGCTGGCGATCGGGGCTGCGAGGTTCCCTTCATCGTAAACATAGGCGGCTAACGATTCCACATCCGGCAACGCTATCCTGGTTTCCAGAGAAAAGTTCCTTCGCGCCGCTCGGCTGATCACAACATGGCTTTCGTATCCCAGATCGCGCAATGCTCGGAGCATCTCCATGCCGTACACGACTCCACTGGCGCCGGAAATGCCAACCACAATCCTCCTGGAAGCCTCATCCACCGGTCTTTCCTGCTCTTTCTTGCTGAATGACTCCTTCGACTAACGCAAACACATTCTTGACAATCTGCTCGATTCCTTGCGGTGCTAGATCATCCCAATGGATGCCCGCCACCACCACCACCTTGGCGTCCAGTGCGGCCGCCAGTCGCTCCGCAACTTTCTTGGCGAGGTCGTCTTCCTTGTGCCCCACATAACAAAAAACCGATGCCGATGCGGAAAGCCGGCCGGGATCGGCGAGGCTCGGTCTGGACTGGGCCATCGCCACGGCGCCAATATGGGCTGCACCACCCCAAACGGACAACAAATAGTCGTTGCCCAGCCTTTGCAGGGCAGCTTCTATCCGGAAACCGCTTTCATCTACTTCTAAATGATGAAATGTCTCATTCATGGCAATTTGTTTATTTTCGCTGCGGTCCGCAAGATTCTCACGCCGTCTGGCCGGAGCTCTTTTCAATCAGCGCCCATAGGGAGGCGCCTGCCGGAACAGCCGGCATGCTGAAAAGGCGGGCGCGCCTGCTCCAGTGCTCAAAGCCTTCACCATCTGCCGTTGCCCGGGTAATCGGGCTTTACAAAAATCGACTATAGAAGATGCAACCCTATGTTTCAAGCACAAAGCTCAATGCACGAGAACGCGAGTGCAAGCGCTCAACGCCTTGCGAGCTCTGCTGCTTCCCTGTGATTGCGACCGGTGGTTTTAATCACGGCAGAGGCCCAAACGAACATTGAAAAAATCCTGCACTCTGTTAGGATGGTTACCTCTTTGGCGCCGGCTTTCGCCGGCATGACGATGTCAGCCTTGCTACAACAAAAATCGCTAAATTCGAATGGAAGAAAGGAGACCTTGCCGTGAAAAAAACAGTCCTGCTTGCAATGCTCTGCCTGCTGATCGCGGTTCCGTCGGTCGGTAAAGGCGCTGCCAAACAACCGATGACGGATGAAGTTGCACAACGATTGGTTGACCTCGGCAGCACCATTCAGTTTCTGGAAAGTACCGGTAAGCTGGTGCGGATCAAATCCGAAGTGGACCCCAAGTTTGAGCTGGCAGGTATTGCCAAGAAATATGAAGGCAATAAATGCCTGCTGTTCGAGCGCGTCAAAGGCAGTGAATATCCTGTCTTCATCGGTTTGCTTTGGAACCGCGACAGTATAGGCGATCTCTTTGGAGTGCCGAAAGAACAAGTCCCATTCGTGATTGCAGGAGCCATTGGCCCGTGGAAGAAAAACAAGGAACAATACCCTTCCCCCATCCTGGAAAAGGGACCGGCCAATGAAGTGGTAGAACCCCAAGTGGATTTGTACAAACTGCCGGTCCCGATTCATGCACTGAAGGACGGCGGCCCGTATTTTGATTCGTCGGTGGTGGTGGTGAAGAATCCGGAAAACGGTATCCCGAATATTTCGATCCACCGTCTGATGATCACCCAAAAGGACCGCCTGACCTTCTTGATCGATCCCGGCCGTCACCTTGGAGCTTACCTGGAAATCATGGAAAAGCGCAACGAGCCTTTGGAGGTGACCATCAACAATGGCGTAGGCCTGGCCCCCTGGATTGTTTCTGCCTTACCGGGCCAGGGAGACGGCAAGTACGGAATTGCCAGCCAGATGATCGGCCAACCGATCCGGCTCATGAAAGCACAAACGGTCGATGTACCGGCATTCGCCGATGCCCAGTTCGTAATCGAGGCTGAAATCCTGCCGAATGTCCGTGAAGAGGAAGGTCCTTTCGCCGAAGTGACCGGCTATTACGCGCACCGGGACAAGCGCTGGGTTATGAAGGTCAAGGCCGTCACTCATCGCAAGAACCCCGTTTTCCACACTTTGCTGTCGGGTCAGGAAGTCTGGAATGCAGTAGGGTTCACGGCCGAAGCGAAAATTTTCGCCACGGTGAAAGAAAAGGTGCCTCAACTGCAGAGAGTTTATCTCACTCCAGGGGGTTGCGGCTTTTACGGTGCCGTTGTCCAGGTTGAAAAGGACGGGCCGGAAGTGGGTAAGAAAGCCATCGAAGAGACTTTCGCCGCGTTCATGCCCTTGCAGCGAGTGGTGGCGGTGGATACCGACGTGAATCTGTATGATCCCGTTGATGTCAACTGGGCCATGACCACCCGATTTAATCCCGATACTGATATGACGATATTGAAAAATCAGCCGGGGCACATCCTCAATCCGATGGTCCAGATCAATCCCGACGGCAAAGGCGGAACGGTGACAAAAATGGGCATCGACGCCACCGCTCCCTATCCTCGAACAGAGAATTTTGAACGGGTGAAGTTCATCGACGTGGATCTGAGTAAATATGAGATCCAATGAGCTTGCCATTCAACTCCAGGGAATTCACAAGACCTATCCCGGCAGAACCGGAAGCCCGCCGGTGCATGCACTGCGGAGCATTGATCTGGCCGTCGGCAACGGCGCCATCTTTTGTATCCTCGGCCCCAACGGAGCCGGCAAGACAACGCTCATATCCGTTCTCTCGGGTTTGCTCTATCCTGATGCCGGGAAGGGATATGTCTGTGGGTTGGACATCTTTGGAGACCGACGCAAAATAAGGGGCCTGGTAAACTTTGCCAGTGGTCATGCCAATCTTCCCGATAATTTCAGTGTCGATGAAACCTTGAATTACTTCGGGATGCTCTATGGCTTGCCCAAAAGAGAGCGCCTGAGGAAAGGCGATCAGCTGACCGAATTCTTTGAGCTCGAGCATTATCGGAAAATTCCATTCAATCACTTGTCAACCGGGCTCAAGCAGCGCCTGGCACTGGCCAAATCGTTGCTGAACGATCCGCGCGTTCTGTTCTTGGATGAGCCCACGGTGGGACTCGATCCAAAAGTTACCCTGCTGATTCGAGATCGCCTGCGACTGCTCAACCAGGAGCGGCAAACCACGATTATTTTGACCACTCACCAGATGGATGAAGCTGAGCAAATGAGCGAGCGCATCGGGTTTCTTAAAGAAGGGCGATTCATGCGTATTGCATCCGCCGAAGAGCTCAAACGAAGCATACGCTTCCAGGAGCAGGTCACCATATCGGGGCGGAACCTGGCGGCCGCCGGAGAGCAGTTGCAAAATATTTGCGGAGCTTCCTGCAGCACCGTAACCCAGCAGCGCATCAGCTGCCGAATCGATTCCAGGCAAAAGCAGCTGCAGCCGATTCTGCAGGCGCTGGTGCAATCCGGGGCTTTCATTGAAGATATTGCCATAACGCAAGCCACTTTGGGAGACGTCTTTGTTGCACTGGCGGAGCAATCTGATTCAGATTAACGCGTTCTTTTTCAAGATCTGGCTGATCACCAGGAAAAGAATTTTTCACCTCTTCGAAATTCTTTTCTGGCCGGCAATCGGTCTGGTATCGGTGGGAATGCTCACCCGTTTTTTGCACCTGGATTCCAACATGGTTGCATTCATTCTCATCGGGGTGATTGCCCTGAGTGTAGTGCAAATCGGCCAGTTGGACATCTCCTATGTGATTCTTTACAGCATCTGGAACAAGAGTTTGAAGCAGGAACTGGCCGCGCCCGTCAACATGTTGCACCTCATCGCCGGATCGTGGCTTATGGGGGTGATTCATTCTCTGCTGGTCCTCATCATTTTATCAGGGTTCAGCGCCTACACTTTCGGGTTTCGCTTTCTCGATCAGGGATTGTTGCCGATAGCATGCTTTTTTTGCGGTTTGCTCCTCACTTCGGCTGCGGTGGGCATCGTGGTCTGCGCCCTGGCATTTCGCTTTGGCGGGCGAGCCCATGTGGGCGCCAATTCCATCGTGAGTGTGCTGGTATTGCTGAGCGGCATTTACTATCCGGTGGAAGTGCTCCCTGCACCGCTTCAAATGGTTTCGGCGTGTATTCCTGTGACTTATTTCTTGGAGTACTTCCGCTCTTTCTATGGTTTTCCGATCAACGGTTCCCACACACTGTTGACCGGCTTTGGACTGGCTCTGTTTTACCTGATGGCGGCAATGGCGATTCTCCTTGCGGCCGTACACCATTCGAAAAAATCAGGCATTCTTCTGAAGATGTCCGAGTAGCGGCTCATGAAGATCTCCAAACGGTTCAAAAAAAGTACGCTGGAGGCCGGAGTCCTGGCGGTTCTCCTGCTCGACCTGCTCTGCTGGCGCAGCGGAGCTCTCTTCTGGATTGCGGCGTTGTACCTCATGGCCGGCTATCTTTTGTACAGGCGTGAAGCTCTCCTCAACTTCAAGCACTCTGAATCGATCCGAAACAAGATGACCCTGGCAGACATCAGAGCCATAGAAGAAGAGTATACTCGCAGAGATGATTTCAACAGCTTCGAAAAACGAGCAAAGGTGCGACCGCCTTTGGATAGATATTTTTACCTCGGCCGCTACCGGCGGGTGCAAGAGCTGCTCGACCGGTACGCAGCAGGCGCCCGCCGAATCCTGGACATGGGTTGTGGCTTCGGCATCCATACAATGTATATTTCCCGCCATCTGCAGATTCCCGTGGTGGGACTGGAACTGAACAGCATGAAGCTGACCGAAGCCGTCCGCGCCTTCCAACTCGATCCGAAACCGCATAACCTTGACTGGGTGTGCGGCGAAGCCGCTCGACCGCCGTTTCGGCCTGCCAGTTTTGATTGTATTCTTTTCACCGAAGTGTTGGAGCACCTGCTGGACCCCACTGCGGGCCTTGCCGCGTGCCGCTGCCTGCTTGCCGACGAGGGCGTTCTGATCCTCACCGTCCCGAGCAGCCACAATCTGAATTACAGCAACAACCCGTTCATCATTTTCGAGAAAATATTCAGTCTATTCCAGGACCGGATACTGCCGCCTTACCACAATCTGCACGCTCAATTTGAATTCAACCGGAGGAAGCCGGAATCGGCTTATGGCGTACATTATCATTTCTCCCGGCAAAGACTTGAATCCCTGCTGCGGCAGAACGGCTTCACGACAGTCTGGTCTGGAAGCTATGAAATTGAAGTGCTCCCCTTTCTGTTGCTTGAACTACTGGCCAAAGGAAATGTGACAGCCATCGCGAGATTCGCCGATCCTCTCGAAAAGCTGTTTGAAAAGCTGCCACTGAGCAGGAGTCTCGGGCAGCATCTCCTTTGGATAGCCCAAAAGCGCACCGGCTGAGTTATTTTTCGCAGTGCTCCCGGGGAACAATTGTTGTTGTACATTAGCTAGAGTGGGCCTATATTATCGCTCATCTCCAAAGAACCTGTTGTGCAGAAACTCCGGAAAGTGACGGCTCATCCCCTAATCTCTCACTGGCCGCACTGAAGCGTGATCGATGCCATGGCATCGACGAGCTGTTTTTTCTGAAGTCAACACATTCCAGGGAGCCTATCAAAAAGGAGCCGCCGATGATGAACAATCGGATCAGAGTTTGGCTCAGCCGGGCTCTGTTGCGCCTGCCCGTCGTTATGGCGACTTTTTTATACGTTGCGACTTACGCGGGTGCCGATAACCGGAACGTGAAGGTGGGCGTCTACGAGAATGCACCGAAAATCCTCATCGCCGAATCAGGCAAACCTGCAGGTATTTTTATCGATATCATCGAACATGTCGCCCAAAACGAAGGTTGGAATCTGCAGTACGTGCCGGGCACTTGGGGAGAGGGATTGGACCGCCTGTTGAGAGGCGAGATCGATCTCATGCCCGACGTGGCACACACGGCAGATCGGGCAAAAGTATTCTCCTTTCACCAGGAGCCGGTCCTCTCCTCCTGGTTTCAGGTTTATGCCCGCAAAGGCAGCGGGATCAGATCGATATTGGATCTGAACGGCAAGCGGGTCATTGTGCTGGAGCGTTCAGTTCAGCAGGAAGCATTCTCAAGGCTGGCTGACAGCTTCGGGTTGAGCACCAGCCTTATTTCCGCGCCAGATTATAAGAAGATCTTTGAGATGGTTGCGGAAGGAGAGGCGGATGCTGCTATCACAAACCGTTTCTACGGCTTGATGCATGCACGAAAACTGGGCCTGGAGGACACGGCGGTTGTCTTCAACCCTTCCATCCTCTTCTTTGCCGCATCCAAGTCCGCACCCGAACAATTGCTGGACGCCATTGACATCCATCTCCTGAAACTGAAAAACGACTCGCAATCGCTCTATTATCAGTCGTTGAAACGATGGACCTCCGAGGAGGTCCACTTCAAGCTCCCGGCATGGCTTCACGGCATTGGTCTTGCCTTGGGTTCGGTGTTGCTCATGAGCCTGGTTGGGGGTGTTGTACTGAAGTATCAGGTTGATGCCCGCACCAAAGCCTTAACCAAGCGAAACAAGCAGATGGCCATTATGGACCGGACACTTCGATCCACGACCACCGAGCGCCATCTGCAGGCAATTCTCGAGAATGCACTGCAGGGGGCGCTGGATCTTACGGGAGTGGAAGGAAGTGTGCTCTGTCTAACGGATCGAGAAAGCGGACGACTGGTCCCTGGCGCCTCCAGAAATGCCTCCGGGCAGATGACCGCTGTCTTGAGCGGCCGGATGATTGAAGTAGGAGAATGTTTATGCGGCTATACGGCCCGTAAGGGCGAGCCTTCCATCCATTGGGACGATGCCTCGGCAAGCGCTTCTGCCATGCCCAAGGCTGTGTGCAAAGAAGGCATTCGGTTCCACGCCGCTTTTCCGTTGAAGGTGCGAAACGAGATCATCGGCGTGCTGTGCATTTTTTCGCGCACCGACGCCAGGCCGGACCCGCGCAAGCTTAATCTGGTGCAGGACATCTGCGGTCCGGTGGCACTGGCTATCGAAAACGCCCGCTTGTATGAAGAGGTCCTGCGTCACACGGAAGACCTGGAAAATCGCGTCGCCGAGCGCACTGCGGAATTGGCGGTGGCAATGGAAAGAGCCCAAGCCGCCGACCGGATCAAGTCCGCCTTTTTGGCCACCATGTCACACGAACTGCGCACCCCCCTCAATTCCATCATCGGCTTCACCGGCATCATGCTGCAGGGGTTGACCGGGCCATTGAACGAAGAGCAGCTCAAGCAAATGACCATGGTCCAGAGCAGCGCCCGCCATCTTTTGGCGCTCATCAATGATGTGCTGGATATTTCCAAAATCGAGGCAGGACAATTGGAGCTTTCCATGACGTCTTTCGAGTTGGGACCATCCATCGAAAAAATGGTCAGGCTCGTTTCGCCGCTGGCTGAGAAAAAGAAGATAGATCTGAGGATAGACATCGGTAGGGATGTCGCGATGGCGAACGCGGATCAGCGTCGTCTGGAACAGGTCATCCTCAACTTGCTAAACAACGCGGTCAAATTCACCGATAAGGGATATGTCGGTATTTCCTGCCGCACCGAAAATGATCATTATGTCCTGTCGGTTTCCGACACCGGCATGGGGATACGGCAGGAAGAGCTGCCCGGACTGTTTCAACCCTTCCACCAAATCGATACCGGGCTTGCTCGAAAACACGAAGGATCCGGCCTCGGACTTTCCATATGCGAGAAGCTCATGGATATGATGGGCGGATCCATTAGCGTGGAAAGCCGGTGGGGCGAGGGCAGCACCTTTACGGTGCGCTTTCCCGTTAAACAGGAGGTTTGCCATGACAGAGACGCTACTGATCATTGAAGACAACGAGCAGAATTTCTACATGATGCGCTTTCTGCTGGAAAAAAGCGGTTTTGAGGTAATCGGGGCGGAAAACGGCAGGGAAGGCATCGATAAAGCGTTGCTCATCAAGCCGCAGGGCATACTGCTCGACATCCAGCTGCCCGAGATGGATGGATATGCCGTCGCCTCGGAGCTTAAAAAGCATGATGAGCTGAAGCGCGTGCCCATTATCGCCGTGACGTCTTATGCAATGGTCGGGGATCGGGAGCGGGTCCTGGCGGCCGGGGCCACCGGTTACATCGAAAAACCCATCGATCCGGAAACCTTTGTGTCCGAGATTGCTTGGTATTTGGCGGAAAGTCAAAGAGATCGGGAGAAATAGGATGAAAGTACTCGTCGTGGACGATAGAGAGGATGCTCGCTATCTTCTGGAGGTTCTGCTCAAAGGCAACGGCTACGAGGTGCAGTCGGTCGCAAACGGCGCGGAGGCACTCGAGACGCTCAAAGCCGTCGCCTTCGATTTGATCATCAGCGATATCCTCATGCCGGTCATGGACGGCTTCCAGTTGTGCCGAAGCATCAGAAGGGATGAAGCA
>ENA-OSEO01000515-OSEO01000515.1-sediment-metagenome-genome-assembly--contig:-NODE-515-length-96568-cov-6.780301_pt1 | contig 96568 bp, 84 predicted proteins | sample MGYA00237883_ERZ534232 | MGnify/ENA metagenome assembly ERZ534232
CCCTGACCCCTGGCGTCCTTTGCGGTGATGTCCAGAGGTTCCGAGAGGCTTGACCCGGGCGGTTGACACGCCCAAGTACCACGCCTATAATGGCTGCACTGTGCGGGTGTAGCTCAGTTGGCAGAGCGTCTGCTTCCCAAGCAGAATGTCGTGGGTTCGAATCCCATCACCCGCTTGGCTCCGGGGGAGACTCCGGAGCTTTCCCGTCTCGCCCGTAAGAGTCTGTATGGAGACGAGCGCGCCACTTGACACCCGGGGTCAATGTCCCTATACTGACGGGCAAGTCAGGGCCTGTAGCTCAGCTGGGAGAGCGCATCAATCGCACTGATGAGGCCAAGGGTTCGAATCCCTTCAGGTCCACAGACTGCTTTCGGGAGGACCGGGATATGCACACTCAAATGATTCGGTTCATCCTACAGGGTGCCCAATAAGGGGCACTCGTCTGCGGTTACGGGGCTGTAGCTCAGCTGGGAGAGCGCTTGAATGGCATTCAAGAGGCCAAGGGTTCGATTCCCTTCAGCTCCACTAGTACGATAGGCGTTACCCCTCTTGGCTCTGGTCAAGGGGGGTTTCACTTTGTCTGGACGAGGCCACCTGCGCAGGACGGTGCAGGGCCCCTCTCGGCGCTGCTAAGGTTTCGGGTCCGAATGAACGGAGGTGCGGAATGGACGAGTCGAGCGCGACGTATCAGCCTCAGGCCATCGAGAGCAAGTGGCAGCGGCGCTGGGAGGAGACGGGCCTGTACCGGCGCGTCGAGGACCCAGAGCGGCCCAAGCACTATGCGCTCACCATGCTCCCTTACACCTCTGGCGACCTGCACATCGGACACTGGTATGCGATGGCGCCGTCGGATGCGCGCGCCCGCTACATGCGGATGCACGGCTACAACGCCTGGTTCCCCATCGGATTCGATGCCTTTGGCCTGCCCGCTGAGAATGCCGCCATTGAGCGCAACATCCACCCGCATCAGTGGACGATGGACAATGTGCGACACATGCGCGAGCAACTGCGCGCCATGGGCGCCATGTGGGACTGGGAGCACGAAGCCGTCAGCTGCCTGCCCGGCTACTATAAATGGACCGAGTGGTTCTTTTTAAAGTTCTACGAGCGCGGTCTGGCCTACCGCGAGGTCGCGCCGGTGGACTTTTGCCCCAGGTGCAATACCACGCTGGCCCGTGAACAGGTGTGGGGCGAAGACCGGCACTGCGAACGCTGCGGGACGCCGGTGGTCAAGAAGGAATTGGCACAGTGGTTCTTTCGCATCACCGACTATGCCGACCAGTTGCTGGCCGATATGGAACAGATCGACTGGCCAGAGCGCGTCAAGACCATGCAGCGCAACTGGATCGGGCGGAGCGAAGGTGCGCATGTGACCTTTCATTCCGAGGCGGGCGACGCCATCAGCGTGTTCACCACGCGGCCGGACACCCTCTGGGGCGCAACCTTTATGGTGCTGGCGCCCGAACACCCGCTCGTTGCCAAGCTGACTGCTCCGGAGCAGAGTCAGGTCGTTACAGAGTACGTCCAGGCGGCGGCGCGTCAGACGGAGATCGACCGGCTGTCGACCGAAAAGGAAAAGACTGGGGTGTTCATCGGTGCCTATGCCGTCAACCCCGTCAACGGGGAGCGGATCCCGATCTGGATCGCGGACTATGTGCTGATGGGATACGGCACCGGGGCGATCATGGGCGTGCCCTCGCATGACGAGCGCGACTTTGCGTTCGCGATCAAGTTCGGTCTATCGATCATCCCGGTGATCGACCGGCCCGACGGCCTGGCGAAGAGCCTTGTTTTTCCCGGCTCAGTCCGCGAGGGGTTCGCGGCCGAGCTGGACAAGGCCGGCATTGGTTACGAGGTGGCTCCGGTGGGCGCAGAGGGGGACGGCCTGTTCGTCACCCTGCAGGGCGACGCGCAGATCGACCGGTATGTGGCGCTGATGCGCGAGTACCTGATGCCGGGCAACTGGAACGAGATCGTCGGTGCGCGGTTCCAGTTCATCTTTGACGATGGCGTGATGTCGCTCGACTCTGTGGCGGGCGATCTGGCGATCCTCGAGCGCTGCAAGGCGATCTATCCGCCGGTGAGCGACAATCGTACGACGATGGAGATGCTCTCGAAGCTGCCGTTCTACCAGGACGTGCTGTTGCACGCCGAGTACGGCACGATGATCAACTCGGGCAGCTTTAGCGGCACGCCCGGCGCTACCGCCAAGGCCGATGTCATCCGCTGGCTAGACGAGCAGGGTTTCGGCCACGCCGAGGTCAACTATCGCCTGCATGACTGGCTGATCAGCCGGCAGCGGATGTGGGGCGCCCCCATCCCGATGGTGTATTGCGACACATGCGGGATCGTGCCGGTGCCCTACGAGGATCTGCCCGTCCTGCTTCCGGACGACGCAGAGTTTTTGCCCACGGGAGAGAGCCCGCTCAAGTACCATCAGGGGTTTTTGAACACGACCTGCCCCAAATGTGGCGGCCCGGCTACCCGTGAGACCGACACCATGGACACGTTCATGTGCTCTTCCTGGTACAACTATGCGTACGTCAGCCCCTACTATGGTGGCGATGTGCCCTTTGATCCGGAGGCAGGCAAGTACTGGCTGCCCGTGGATCAATACACCGGCGGCATCGAGCATGCGACGATGCACCTGCTCTACACGCGCTTTTTCACCAAGGTCATGCGTGACATGGGACTGGTGGACTTTGACGAGCCGATGCTTCGTCTGTTCTGCCAGGGGATGATCCTGGGCGAAGACAACGAAAAGATGAGCAAGTCGCGTGGCAACGTCGTCAACCCGGACGAGTATGTCTCGACCCTGGGGGCGGATTCGGTGCGGGCGTTTCTCATGTTCATCGGTCCCTGGGAGCTGGGCGGGAGCTGGTCGTCCACCGGTATCGAGGGTATCTATCGTTTTCTGAACCGGGTCTGGACAGTGGTCACTGAGGCGCAGGAGCCCAGGTCCGGCCAGCCTACGGCCAGTGAGATCGCGGACCTGAGGCGGGCAACGCATCAGGCGATCCGGGACGTGACCCGTGACTATGAGGCGTTCAAGTTCAATACTGCCCAGGCCAGCCTGATGAAGTTTAACAATGCGCTGCTCAAGGCCCGTGACACCGCGGTGTACGGGACAGAGGCGTGGCAGGAAGCCGTGCGCAGCCTGGTGCTGATGATGGCGCCCATCACGCCTCATCTCGCAGAGGAGCTCTGGGAGCGTCTGGGCGGGGCCTACTCGGTGCATGACCAGCGCTGGCCGGAGTGGGACGCTGATCTGGCGGCGGACGAGGTCATCACGCTGATCGTCCAGGTGAACGGCCGGGTGCGCGCGCGCATTGAGGTGCCAGCCGAGATCGATGAGGAGAGCGCCAAAGAGGTCGCGCTGGCGCAGGAGAATGTACAACTGCACCTGAAGGGGCTCACCGTGCGCCAGATCATCTATGTGCCGGGACGGTTGGTCAATATCGTCGCAAGATAGCCTTTAGCGTTAGGGATACACAGGGGCCACGATCCGAAAAGATCGTGGCCCCTGTGCTGTTCGGGCACCCGTTGTGGCCTCGATTGGCCGATGGTATACTGTAGGCAGAGTCATAGGTGCTCCTGATTGGAGACGATACACCATGCCCGCCGTGGGCGATTTGCTCGCTGACCGTTACAGAATAGAGTCCTTCATCAGACAGGGTACGGCGGGGCCGGTATACCTGTGCCATGATCTGGTGATGGATCGCGATGTGGCGGTGGTCATGCTTGCTGCTGCGCTCGCCACAGAGGACCCCGAGCTTTGGCAGCGGAGCCGCGGCCGGATGCGGACCGAAGCGAGGGCCGCCGGCCGGCTGACACACCAGAACCTGGTGACAGCCTACAGCCTCGATACCGACGCTGAGGGCAATCTGTATCTCGTCCTGGGCCACGGGGCGGAGCCCACGCTGGCGGAGCAACTCAAGGATGGTCCTTTGGCGCCCGCGCAGGCGCTCCAGATCGCCCTCGATGTGGGACAGGCCATCCAGGCACTGGACAGCCAGGGCATTGTGCATCGCGACATCAAGCCTGATCATATTTTGGTTGATGCGCAGGGAACGGCCAGGCTCACCGGTCTGGTTCTGGCCCAACTGCGAGAGGATACCCTCGCCACGCAGGATGATGTGAGACGACCGGGGACGCCAGCCTACATGTCCCCGGAGCAGGCGACCTCCAGCGCGGCGCTCGATCAAAAGTCCGATCTGTACACGCTGGGGCTCGTTCTCTATGAGATGCTCTCCGGACGGCTCTTTGTGAGTGAGCGTCTGCCGCTAAGCCAGGTGGCACCCGAGACGCCACCCAGTCTAGTGGCGATCGTCGAGCGGCTCCTGCAGAGCGATCCTCGGGAGCGTTATCCGTCGGCCCGGAGCCTGATACAAGACCTCGAGCAGGTGCGCGATCAGGGGATTGTGGGCCAGGTGCGTTTGGTGCTGGGACAGCGGTCCACCCGCACCTTTCTGGGGTCGCTGGCGATCATTGCGCTGCTCTTGTGGTCAGTAAGCGCCTGGGCCATGTCGCGCGGCCCCGATACCGCCACGGTCGCTGCCGAATCCCGGATCGCAGAGACTTCCCTGGTATCTGCTGATGATGCGCTGGTGGCACTTGTTGGTGGGCGGGGTCGTCCCCTTGTGCTACTGGAGGACGCTTACCTTCAGGGACAGGCCTTTCTGGGGGTCGCCGCGCTAGAGTCCCCGCCGCAGACCGACCTCTTTGAGCCGGATGAGGACGTTCCCGCCCCCATTTCTCCCTGGGAAACGCAGCACAGGGCCTTTGACCTGCCGGGCGACGTCGACCGGGTGGTTTCCCTGGTCAAAGCCGGCCAAAGCTATCTCGTGACCACTTCTAACCTCGCCGTCGGCGTGGACACGCTCCTTGAGGCTGCTGTCGACGGCCTCGCCTTCAGTAACGATGATGTGGCACCGGGGACGCTGGCGTCTCAGCTGGGTTTTGTTGTGCAGTCCGATGGCACGGCACTGATCACGATCCGGAATCAGGATCAGTATGGCGCTGAGAGAACCTATGACATCAGCCTGATCCTGTCGGAGGGTGCAGCGGCTACAGCTCCGGCGCCCTTTGCGACAGTGACGCCCTCCACTGGCCAACTGCTGCCTCCGGGCGGGACCGCAACCCTGGGCGGGATGGCTACGGTGACGCTGAGGCCCATCTGGACGCCGCGGCCGACACTGACGCTGACGCGCACAGTTGCGCCTACCTATACGCCCGGGTTGACGAGCACGCCCAGCGCCACGATCACGCGATGGCCGACGTGGACGCCGATTCCCACCTGGACGCCCAGACCGACGACGGCCGTTCCCCCCACGCCCGTAGCCACTCACACCCCGACTCGGACAGTGACGCCAACGGCAACGGCCACGGCAACCAACACCCCTACCGTGACGCCTACAGGGACACCGACGGCCACGCCGACAGCGACACCGACAGCGACACCGACAGCGACACCGACAGCGACGCCGACGGCCACGCCGACAGCGACACCGACGGAGACACCGACGGCAACGGCCACGGCAACCAACACCCCTACCGTGACGCCGACAGCAACACCGACGGAGACGCCGACTAGCAGCGGGCCAAGCCCCACGCCGATCCAGTCCAAGGCGCTGGGCGCGCCGGTTTCCTAAGACGTTCTTTGGTGGGCTGAGCAAGAAGCGGTTGAGTGTGTGCGGGACGCCAACGCAACGGTATTGAATTCGTCGCTCGCGACGGCGCCGACTGCGCCGCCGGGGCAGTAGACTGCATTAGGTAATAGTGGGTATTAGCAGAACGCAGGGGGTCGCAAAAGGGTCAAGGGGAGCTTGAGAGCACACCCTCGGGTGGGGGAAAGGGTCGGAACCAGGTACTGGTCACCCGGGTGCGATCAGAGGCACAATCGACTGCGAGATCGAGGGGGTGTTACCCCGCCTGATCACACTCTGTAGTTTCGGCAGCGCCGTTCAACAGGGTGTTGATCCTCAGCTCAGCATCATCCAGCTTGTGTCCGCAATGGGTAGCCAACTGGATCCCCTCTTCATAGAGGGCCACCGATTCCTCCAGGCTGAGCTGGCCCGCTTCCAGCTGCTCGATGAGTTCCTCCAGCCTGTCGTAGCCATCCTCAAAACTCAGTGACTGCAGGTCTTTCGTATCCATCCCCCCTCCAACATTAGGACGCACGATCGCCTGTGGGAGTGTCCAGCACATGTGTCTGTTTCACCCGCGCGTCCACCTGGCCATCGCGCACATCGATAACAAGCTCATCGTCAGGGCGAACCTGGGTCACACTGACCAAACGTTCGCCCGTGGTTTGTAGACGTACCAGGGCATAGCCCCTGTCCAATACGCGCCTGGCATCGAGAGCGGCCAGATGCGATACCTGTGTCTCCAGCGCCGCTCGGCGCGATGCCAGGCTGTGATGGATCGCCGCGTTCAGGCGATCCTGCCGGTCGTCCAGCCTCTGCCGCATCTCGGCGATCAGGCGCCGCGGATGGTAGCTGCGCAACATGCGCTGTTGCTGCTCCAGTTCCGTGCGCCAGACGGCGATGCGCCGCCGCATGATCTCCTGCAAGATCACATAGCACTCGTCAATGTGCGCCCGCAGCGCGGCACCGTCAGGCACCACGACGGCGGCCGCACCGGTCGGCGTTGGTGCACGCACGTCCGCCACAAGATCTGTGATCGTGATGTCCGTCTCGTGCCCCACACCGGCCACCACAGGCAGCCGGGAGGCCGCAATGGCGCGTGCCACGCGCTCATCGTTAAAGGACCAGAGGTCCTCCAGCGATCCCCCGCCGCGCGCGACGATGATCACATCCACGTCGGTCCGCGCATTGAGGCGCTCCAGCGCCCGGACGATACCGTCAGGGGCTTCCTGACCCTGGACCAGGGTTGGCGACAGCAGCACCTCCACCAGCGGGTATCGCTCGCGCAATACTCTGAGGATATCCTGGAGTGCTGCGCCGGTGGGAGAGGTGACGACGCCGATGCGACGGGGCCACGCGGGCAAGGGACGTTTTCGACTCTCGTCAAACAGGCCCTCGGCCTCCAGGCGCGCTCGCAGCCGGGCGAACTGCTCCCAGAGGGCGCCGGTCCCTAGCGACTCCACAGTATCCACATAGAACTGATAAGAGCCGCCCCGCTCATAGACCGAGATGTAGCCGTGTGCTTCGATCATGTCCCCCTGCGAGGGGACGTGGGCCGCCCTCGCAGCCAGGCCCTTCCACATCACACAGCGCAGCTCCGACTCCTGGTCGAGCATGGTAAAGTACCAATGGCCAGACGATGCTCGATGGAAATTCGAGACCTGTCCAGCCACCCACAGGTCCGCCAACTCAAGGTCGCTGTCGATCAGTTGTTTGATCTTGAGAGTTACCTGGCTGACAGTCTTCACCTGCATACTTGCATTATAGCATACTTGATCGAGAGTGAATCATCTGAATTTGGCGTTGAGGTTGGCGCTCTGCGCCAGTCGCGGTATCATCGGCTACGGCTTTCCAGTGGCAAGAGCGGCCGATACAGGCGAGGGTGTCAAGATTATCGATGGGGTCAGGCGTGGTGCGTCGCGAAGAAGAGTATCTGTCCCGGGTTGCTTCTTTTAGAGGTTTGGATCCACATGCCCGCGAGGCAATCGCCAGCATCAGTAGCGTTCGCCGGTACGAGGACAGGTCAATGATCCTGCTCGAAGGTGACCTGGAGTCACCGGTGCTCTTTGTGTTGCAGGGCGCTGTGCGTGTCTTTCGGTCCAACCTCGAGGGACGGGAACAGACGTTGATTTACCTGCACGCAGGCGAAACCTTGAATCTCCCCGGCGCCTTTGCCACCCGGAGTGTGGTTCCGGCGAGTGCGGAAGCCGTCGGCGATGTCCTCTTGCTCGGGATGCCGGTGGCCGCTCTGCGACGCGTGGTGCTCGAGCATCCAGCAGTGGGCCTGGCGCTGCTGGGCATGCTGGCGGATCGGGTGCAGCACCTCTCCGTCATGGTTTATGATCTGGGCCTGCTCAGTGTGCGCGCCCGTATCGCCCGTTTCCTGCTCTCTGAGCGCAGTGCACGGCAGGATTCCCCGGTACGATGGACGCATGCGCAGATCGCGGCTCGCGTGGGCACGGTGCGCGTGGTCGTGAGTCGCACACTCTCCGCGCTGGCAGATGAAGGGCTGATCCGGCTGGACAGGCAGCGGATCGAGATTGTAGATCCAGTGGCTCTGGCGCGCACAGCGGAAATCGACGTCCCATCCTGACACGCTGTGACTCAGGTTACTTACTGAGGCACCGATCTGTGCCATGATGGCGATAGAGGTACAAGCCATGACACCCCGAGTGCTGCCAATCTATTATCCCGAGCGCTGCACTGGTTGCGGGCTCTGTGTGCGCATATGCCCCGAGGGCGTGTTTGCGCTGGTGGCCGGTCGCGCTGTGTTTGCGGCGCCCGAAGGATGTGTCTACTGCGGCGAGTGCGAGCTGGCCTGCCCGGCTGAGGCCGTAGAGTTGTACTTTGAGATCATCGACGGGCCGGCGGCAGATGCTGCCGGCAGCAAAGAGCCGTGAGAGGGGCGAACATGAACGAACAGGCGCGCATCAAGAACATCGCTTTCAGTGAGGCAGTTGTTCTCAAGGATCTGGTGGCGTACGCGCCCGGCCAGGTGGTCAGCCGCACCATTGCTCAAAACGATGCCATGAGCATGACGCTCTTTGCGCTGGATGCTGGCGAGGCCATCTCCACCCACACGACACCCGGCGATGCGCTGGTGGTCGTGCTCGATGGTGAGGTCGTGTTAGAGATCGGTGGGACGCGCGTGCCCACAGCCGAGGGACAGGCCACGGTGATGCCGGCGGGCGTTCCCCATGCGCTCTATGCAGAGCAGCGTTTCAAGATGCTGCTGATTGTGGTCAAGTAGCGACCGCGGCGCCGCGACCGGCCAGCATGCCTGAAGCCTGGGCAAAGAGCAGGTTGTAGCCGCCGCATGGTCCCAGGACGTTCAATACTTCGCCCGCCAGGTGCAGGCCCGGGACCAGGCGCGAAGCCATGTCACGGGGATCGATCTCTTTCAGGGGCACCCCGCCCGTCGAGAGTTGCGCAAAGCTATAGTCGCGCGTGCCTGTCACGCGAACCGTCAGATGCCGTGCCGCGGACAGCAAGGCCTCCAACTGCCCCTCGTTCAACGCGTTCAGCAGGGCGTCCGGAGGCAGCCCCGCTAACTGCAGAAGCAAGGGGGGGAACTTGGCAGGGAGCACCGCCCCCAACAGCGTGCTCACCGGCCATGGCTGTCTGCGCTTGGCTGCGAGCAGATCTCGCAACGCCTCGCCATTTCCTGCCAGCAGGTCGATGACCGCCGTCAGCGGCTGTCCCGGTCGCGTGCTCACCAGGTGGCTCAGGTTCATGGCTGCTGGCCCGCTCAGGCCGGACTGCGTGAACATGATGTTTCCTGTGTCGCGCCCGAGCAGCGTCTCTCCTGCGTAGATGGACAGCTCCGCATCCAGGCGAACGCCCTGAAGCCTGTTCAGCCGACGCATGTCCGCCTCGATGGGCACCAGAGCGGGGTGCACGGGGAGCACGCGGTGTCCCAGCCGCTCCAGTGTTGCGTAAAAGCGGCCGGTGGAGCCCAGCGCGGGATGAGCCTTGCCGCCCGTCGCCACGACCACCCGGTCGAAAGATCGCGGACGCTCGGGGTCTCCAGCGATCACGGACAGGCCCTGGCGGTCGCGCACCAGGTCGCGCACCAGCGTCTTGAGGTGCAGTTCGACACCGGCTAGACGCACCGCGGCAGAAAGCGCATCCACCACCGTGGCGGCGGCGTCCGAAAGCGGGTAGCACCAACCATCCGGTGTGGCGTAGATCAGGACCCCCAGTTCGGCCAGCCGGGCTGCGACCTGCTCGTGGCCGCAGCGCGAGAGAATCGCCTCCAGGGCATCAGGAGAGTCGCATACGTAATTGGCGGGGGTCGCTCCTGCATGACTGATGTTGCAGCGCCCGTTGCCAGTGACCAGCAGCTTGCGACCCACCGTGTCGTTGGTGTCATAGAGCGTCACCGGTGCACCAGCGGAGGCCGCCTCGAGCGCAGCCATGATGCCGGCCGGCCCTGCGCCGATCACCGCGATGCGCGGCGGGTGTGCGGTCATGCAGCCTGCTCCGTTTGGGGCGCTGGTGGTTCGCTGACGGTTACCTCAGCCATTTTAAAGACGCCACGCATGAATGCCACGAGAAACAGCACTGCCCCGAGGCCGCGGATGAGCGCCGAAATCAGCAGGTTGGTGTTAAAGCCATAGCTGCTATAGAGCCAGGCCGCGGGCAGGGGGCCCAGTACGGCAGCCAGGCCATTCAGCGTGTTAAAGATGGCAATGTACTGGGAGCGGTAGCGGGCAGGCGATATCTGCAGGATCAGCGGCATCGCCGCCACGTGGACGCCCGCCCATGCCAACACGCCATACACGCGGGCTGCCCCGACCTGGAAGGGCGTCTGGGCAAACATCCAGGCCACGGGCATCAGTGGCACCAGGAGCATGGCGACGGCCGTAACCTTGCCGGCGCCGTGCTTGTCCACCAGCGGTCCGGCGAACCGCACAGCAAAGACATTGAACACGGTGACAATGGTCGCCAACAGTGCGATGGTGTCTATGCCAAAACCAAGGTTCTCCACCATGTGCACCGAGAAAAAGGGCCCCGAGATCTGGATGCCCAGAGTCCACACAAAGTTGATGGCGCAAAAGAGGACGAACCCACGGTCTCTGGTAAAGGCCTTGAGGCCCTGAGCAAATCCTCCGGCAGGCTGCCGCGTGCTTTCCTCTCCCTGTATCTCGGGGATGCGCGCATAAAAGGTCGTGGCACCAAAGCCCAATACGCTGGCGATGATGAGTGTGGTCTGGTATCCCTGGAGTCCCCCGATCGACTCGATCAGGTACCCGGCGATGGGGAGCATCAACACGGTGACCGCACTGGACGCCATCATCCGGATGCCCATCACCCGGCCGCGGATCGCGGCCGGCACCAGATCGCCAAAGAGCGAGTTAAAGGGCGGCATGCTGACCGAGTTCATAAAGGAACGGATGGCGGTCAGGACGAGGACGTAGGTGACCGCGGTGGCTGGCCGCATAAAGAGCACCGGTGCAAAGGCGCTGAGGAGCAGCGCCACCCGGTTGAAACCTCCACCGCCCAGCAGGACCCATATCTTGCGTTTCCCGCTGTTGGCAACCAGCCAGGCGCCCACGAGAGGCGCGAGCAAGGCGGCGCCGGCGACGATCGATGCGCGGGCACCAATGGTCGCGGAGGATGCGCCCAACTCCAGCAGGTAGAGCGTCTCAAAGTCCGTCACAAAGGCGACGCTCATGGCCGACAGCAATGTGTCCCACCACAGCATCTGCAATCCGTGGCGCTGCTCTCCTGTCGTGCCATCGATCGGGTACGGCGTCACCACTGACTGGAGCACCAGGCGCGTCAGACGTGCGAGCCTCGATCTCATCGCAGGATACCCCCATCCGAACGTTGCCGCTTCGAGCTCATGAGTCGAAAGATAGGCCCGTGCAAGCATCGGGGAGCATTATAGCCACGCCGGAGGCGTTTGCCAGTCCGCGAAGTGCGGCGTGAGCATGGCGGCCACTTGTGATTGCGAAAGCAGTACTCGGACGTATCTACTCGGCATTTTTGCGGATTCTCGAAAATGCAGCGGAGAAACACTTGACACTATTGGGGGGATATGCTATTATTTTGCTACAGGACTCCGAGAGGTTGGAGAAAACTCCAGGACGGACCTGGTCTGACAGTCGGTAGGCTGACAGGTGCTCTGTCGGAGGGTGTAAGCCCGGACGGAGAGTATCAAAGCCAGAGCTGTTGTAGACCACGCAGATTAACAAAGGAACGAGCCAGGAGGGGCGAAAGAGCATAGCTACTTGCCCCGAAAGAGACGATCCATGGCAGGCAACAAGGAAACGGCAGGGACGGCCGGTTACCACCGGTGAACCCGAAAGTGCCCGAGAGGCAGGCCAGGGGCCAGAGTTCAGATCCAAAGGAGAGATCCAGAGGAAAAGAGCCAGGCTCAGAGGGAACGGCCCGAGCGAATATCGCAAGGGGCGCAACCGAGGGAGAATCTCAGTCAAGCCGCAGCGCAAGCCGTAAGGCCAGCAAAGCGAGCGTAAGACGTAGCTCGGACCAGAAGGAAACCTGAAACAAAGCGGATAACATCCGTGAGTGAAGGGTGACCGGAAGGGCAGGCTCGCCAGGGATCAGAATCACAGGCCGACCGGGAGGAAGGCGGTGAACCTGAAAAGAGGCAATGCTCGAGACGGTAGCGGCAAAACGCACCATCAAAAGCAGAGAGCAGGTTCAGAGAAGATTGTGCAGGTAGGCTCAGGCAAGTCAGAAGAACGACAGTCTGAGAGTGGAACCAGAGAGAACCTGTGACCAGGAATGATCGCTGACACGTAAAACCGTCGTGATCAGGGCAGGCACAGAGGGATCGAAGGGGATCTCAGAAGGACAGACCGGATCAGGAGCAATCAAAGGTCACTTGGGGTCCTGTCATTTGTCCGCAAGGCGGGAACATCAGCGATGGTGTTCCCGCCTTTTGCGTACCACAAGTCGATGTGCCCGGCCGCCGGTAGAGCCCCTGTCTCCGGTGGGGGCACCCTGACCGCAGGCGCCATTGACGAACTGGGGCGGGCCGTGCTAATCTCCGGTGGCATGACAGGGATCGACAGAACCACGACAGGCGGTGCTCATGACACTCTCCTTCCGCGAGATGAATCTGCGTATCTTTGAGCGCAAGCCCGTGCCCCACGTGCTGTTCCAGCCGCGAATGGAGCCCTGGTTCGACTGGCACCGTATCTTTGGCCAGATGCCCGAGGCCTACGCGGACTTGGATCTGTGTGGCTTTTACGATGCCTGCGACTGTAGCATGCGGACGTTTCAGTACTATAGCGGGATTGGCTCGCCGATAGAGGTGAGTTACGACCCTGAAGTCGTCTGGCACGTGACCGAGCAGGGTGACCGGCGCACACGCGTTTTCGAGACGCCGCTGGGCGACCTGATCGAGGTCTCGCATTTGACGCCCGATCAGACCTGGCGCGTGGTCGATTTCCCGGTCCGCGGGCCGCAGGAGTTGCGCGCGCTGGACTGGCTCTTTAGCCGGACCCGGTACCATTTTTCGCGGCAGCTCTATGAGGTTGGCTCTCGCTGGATCGGAGACCGCGGTCAGCCGGGGTTCTGGGTGCCCAAGAGCCCATACCAGGCGCTTGCGCAGCAGTGGATGAAGCTCCCCGACCTTGTGTATGCCATCGCGGACGCGCCCGACCTCGTCTCACAGGTGATGGCGACCATCGATCGCTCCTATGACGCCCTGTACGACGAGATCATCGGTAGCCACTTGGTAAACATCGTGAACTTTGGCGAGAATCTGCACGACAGTCTCTTTTCGCCCTCCTGGTTTCAGCGCTACTTGCTGCCCTGGTACGAGCAGCGCGCCGGTCAACTGCGCGACGGGGGAATCTACACCCACGTGCACCTGGATGGCTACTTTCACTCCCTGTTGCCCATCCTCAAGGATCTGCCTTTTGACGGCCTGGAGGCGCTCACGCCCGAGCCGCAGGGCGATGTGACGCTCGATGAGATGAAGGATGCTCTGGGGGATAAGATATTGTTGGACGGTATCCCGGCAGTGCTGTTCACCCCGAGCTATTCGCGCGAAGAGCTGATGGCGACGGCCGAGCGCATTGTCCAGTTGTTCCACCCCAACCTCATTCTGGGGGTCTCCGATGAGGTGCCTGAGGGGGCAGGTGCAGAGGCTATCGAACGCATCAAGCTCATCGCTGCCTGGGCCCGCCAGCAGAACGTCTCGGCGGGAGCGTAGGGAGGGCAGCGCAGTAGCCAGCTGTCGCATCTGGGCGTATATTGACAACGTTGTCGTGCTCCATATGATGGTAGTGTTGCGTCTCGCCGGCGGCATCTTCGCTGGCCAGGGCATCAATCGATTCTGGACAGGAGCGCGACGATGAGATTGGCAGTGGAGGTGGGCTCGGTAGCAGATGGAACCCTTGCGGGTGCGCTGCAGTACTGCCGGGAACGCCAGTTCGAGCGTGTTGTGATTCCCTTTGCCGCGCTGGATGGCTATCGCGAGGCTGGCAGCCTCGATCTCGATACTTTGCGCGGGAAAATGTCTCAGATTGACGATGCCGGTCTGTCGGCATCCACGATGGTATACTGGGCCCCGCCGGAGATGTGGGCCGGCGATGCCGGGGGCGATGAGTACTACCGGGATCTGGTCAAGAGCCTGGATGTGATGGCCGCCACAGGTGCCGATGTGCTGGCGATGTACGCCAGCGCTCTCCCTCCGCAGGATGTGGCGCTGGAGGAGACCGCCTGGCAGCAGATGGCCGCCGTGTACCGCAGGCTGGTGGGCGAGGCCGAGGCCCGGCGCATTCGGATCGCCTTGCACACCGTTCCCGTGCGGTCGCGGAATCTGCTATGGAACCATGCCGCCGTTCGGCGCCTGTTTGAGGAGGTGCCCAGCAGCGCCAACGGGGTCACGCTCTGCGTGGATAGCCTCTGGAAGTCTGATGGCGAGCGGATCTATGATATCGTTCGTGAGTTGGGCGACCGGTTGCTGTACCTGCACCCGCAGTGTACCAGCGAGTTTCTGGGCGATACGCCTTGCTGGCATGGCGAGTCTCGCCCCGATGCGGCGCGCCTTTATGAAGCGTTGAGGGACATAGACTATCGTGGCGACATTCGCTGTGCGGACGGAAAGGGCGATACCGGCCAGACATTGGCCGGGCCTGAACTCTGTCTGGCAGGTGTTGGCCGGATGCCTGTCCCGGCATACTGACCGTAACCTTGGACTCTTACCTGGCGGCGTCGTAGTCTCTGCGGCGCCGTCCTGTGTTATCACGGATTGCGATGAATAGGGGGCACGGGATGAACATGATGGATCAGAGGAGACGTTGCTGGGACCGGGGTTGGCGCTTTTACCCTGGCGATCTGCCCGCGGGACAGGATCCGGGCCTGGATGATTCTGCCTGGCGTCAACTGGATCTGCCGCATGACTGGAGCATCGAGGGTGAGTTTAGCGAAGACCATCCCTCTGGCGGGGGCGGTGGCTATCTGCCGGGCGGCATCGGCTGGTATCGCAAGACCTGGGCCATGGATGAGGCCGACCGCGGCAAGACGGCGACGATCGAGTTTGACGGCGTCTACAAGAACTGCGATGTGTGGCTCAACGGGCACCATATGGGCTTTCATCCCTATGGCTATACCAGTTTTCACTATGACCTGACCACATATCTGCACTATGGCGACGAGCCCAATGTGCTAGCGGTGCGCGTCGATGATTCGACGCAGCCCGACGCGCGCTGGTACAGCGGCGCGGGCATCTACCGGCATGTGTGGCTGACCGTGACCGACCCGCTGCACGTGGATGTCTGGGGCACCTATGTGCGCACGGCAAAGATGAACAATACCGTGACCCGCATCGATGTCGACACCGACGTCCGAAATGATGCCGATTCAGAGCGACGCTGCCTGTTGGTGACCCGCGTGCTGGACCCGGAAGGCCGGGTGGTCGCGGAGCGTGCCAGCTATCACCCGGTACACCCGGGCCAGACGCACGTCTTTTCCCAGCGGCTGCATGTCGAGAACGCCCGCTGCTGGTGTGTGGACGACCCGTTGATGTATACGGTGCGCTCGCTGGTCACGCTGGGTGAGCCCCCGCGGACCATGTTCCCCACCGATCTGGAGGACGTTCCGGCGGAGAACATCGTCGACGTGGTGGACACGCCCTTTGGCATCCGCGAGATCAGCTTCGATGCCGACCGGGGTTTCCTGCTGAATGGCGAGCGTGTCAAGATCAATGGCGTGTGCCTCCACCACGATGGCGGCTGCGTCGGTGCGGCGGTGCCGGAAGCGGTGTGGGAGCGCCGCCTGCAGCTGCTCAAGGCCATGGGCTGCAACGGCATCCGCAGCAGCCACTATCCCCCGGCGCCCGAGTTCCTCGACCTGTGCGACCGCTATGGCTTTCTGGTGATGGACGAGAACTTTGACGAGTGGCGCAAAGGCAAGTTCGCGTACGGTTACCACGACTATTACGACGAGTGGGCCGAGATCGACACCCGCAGCATGGCGCGGCGCGACCGCAACCATCCCAGCATCGTGCTCTGGAGCGTGGGCAACGAGATCCCCGAGCAGACCTACCCCGAGGATGTGGCCGTGCTCAAGCGGCTGGTGGACCTCGTGCACGAGGAGGACCCCACGCGGCCGGTGACCTCCGCCTGCGACAACATCTCGGCGCCGACCCCGACCACGCTCGCGTTTCTCGAGTTGCTGGATGTGGTGGGCTATAACTATGTCGACCGCTGGAACGAGCACCGCGAGCTGATGTACAGCCAAGACCGGCATTTGTTCCCGCAGCGCAAGATGATCGGCAGCGAGAACTCGTCGCTGGGGGGCATCCGCGGCGACTATCGCCTGGAATCGGCCGGCTGGTTCGGGCCCTACAACTCGCGCATGATCAATGTCGAGCAACTGTGGAAGTTTACCGCGATGAACGACTATGTCGCGGGGGACTATATGTGGACGGGCATCGACTATTTGGGGGAGACCCGCTGGCCGCTCAAAAACTCAGTCAGCGGCGTGATCGATACCTGCGGTTTCCCCAAGGACGGCTACTACTTTTACCAGAGCCAGTGGACCCGGGAGCCGATGATCCATCTGGCGCCCCACTGGAACTGGCAGGGGCAGGAGGGCCGGGTGATCCCGGTGATCTGCTACACCAACTGCGAGACGGTGGAGCTCTTCCTCAACGGGCGCTCGCTCGGAACCAAGTGCTACCAGTTCCCGCGGCCGGGCATGTCTGGCGTGGGCTGGTCGCCCAACTGGCGCTCGCTGCACCCCACCACGGCGGACCTGCACCTGGCCTGGGATGTCCCCTATGAGGCGGGCGTGCTGGAGGCCGTGGGCCGCCGCGATGGTGAGGAGATCTGCCGCGCCCGCGTAGAGACTACCGGTGCCCCCGCGGCGCTGCGTGTCACCGCCGACCGGGACCAGATCGCCGCGGATGGGGTTGATGTCGCGCATCTGACCGTCGAGGTTGTGGATGCCGCCGGGCGTCTGGTTCCGACGGCAGACGCGCGGGTGTGGTTCTCCGTGGAGGGCACTGGGCGGCTGATCGGTGTCGACAATGGCGATCCCGTGGATCACGACGCGTTCAAGGGGGACAGCCGCAAAGCCTGGTGCGGGCTGTGCCTCGGTATCGTGCAGTCGAGTCGCGAGCCCGGTGACATCACCATACGCGTTTCAGCCGACAACCTGGCACCAGCCACGGCGGTAGTGCACTGCAAGCAGCGAGAGGGGCATCGCAATTGATGCCCGTATATCCGAACAGTGTGGCGCGATAAGGAAGGAGCAAAGCCATGTTAACCTGTGCTGAAGTCGCCCGGATGATCGACCACTCGATTCTACACCCCGCGGTGACCGAGGAAGCGCTCGTACAGGGCATCGCCATGTGCCGCGAGCGCGGCGTGGCGCAGATCGTGCCCAAGGCGTACCAGATCCCGCTGGCCCGCGCCCTGCTGGGCGATAGCCCGATCCGGCTGATCTGCCCGGTGGGCTTTCCGCAGGGGCTCAACGCCCCGGCCGTCAAGCAGGCGGAGGCGCGCTGGGCGCTGGAGAGCGGCGCCGTAGAGCTGGATATGGTGATCAACATCACAGCGCTCAAATCGGGCGATCACCGGCTGGTGGCGGAGGACATCCGCGGCGTGATCGCGGTGGCCCGCGAATACGATGCCCCGGTCAAGGTCATCCTGGAGACCTGCCTGCTCAGCGACGAGGAAAAGGTCCTCGGCTGCAGGATCGCGGAGCAAGAGGGGGCGCAGTTCGTCAAGACATCCACCCAGACCCAGCCGGGCGGGGCCACCGTCGAGGATATCCGGCTGATGCGCCAGACGCTGAGTCCGGGAGTGGTCGTCAAGGCCTCGGGCTATATCACTGACATCGACGTTCTGTTGCCCCTGTATGAGGCTGGAGCGCGCCGCTTTGGCACCGGCTACACGGAGCAGATTCTGGATGGGTTGGCCGCCATGCGGGCCGGGGCAGGTCTCGAACCCTGATCGCCTGGACGGCAGCAAGGCAAGATGAGGAGGACCCTGTGGAAAAGTTCGCGCCCCTGAATCTGACGCCCGAGGAGATCATCGCCTTTACGCCCGAGTGGACTGGTGAGCGTTCCGCGGATGGGCGTCCGCGCGTGCCGGACGGCATCCTTGAGCGTATGTACAGCGTCACCATCACTCAGGCCTGGGGCGTGCTGCGCGCTGAGGGCTTTCACTGGCAGTACGAGGGCAATTGGTTGTGCACCCAGCCGGGCAAGACTCTGGTTGGCCGCGCCCTGACGGCATGCTATATGCCCCGGCGCGAAGATCTGCGCCGGCTGATTTTCGAGCGCGCCCACGCGCAGGGCTGCGTAGGTGACCAGGTCTCCTGGCCGATCGATCCGCTCGTGCCTGGCGATATTTACGTGGCCGATATCATGGGCAAAGTGGCTGATGGCGCCGCCATGGGCGACAACCTGGCGACCTCGATCTATGCCAAGTCGGGCAATGGCGTAGTACACGATGGCTCAATTCGCGATATCGATGGCGTCAAAGAGATCGAAGGCTTTGTGGGCTTTTTCAGGGGCTACCATCCCTCGGTGGCGACGCCGACGGTCGTCCTCGCGGGCATCAATTGCCCGGTGCGCATCGGCGGCGTGACCGTCATGCCCGGTGACGTGGTGCTGGGGCGAGAGGACGGGGTCGTGTTTGTCCCGCCGCAGCTTGCCGAACAGACGGTGGTGACCTCCGAAGTTACGCAGCTCAGAGACATCTTTGGCAAGATGTGCCTCCAGGAAAAGAGATACACGCCTGGAGAGATCGATCGCAAGTGGGACCAGTACATCGAGGACGATTTCCTGCGCTGGCTCGCAGGGCCTGGCTGCGAGTTGCCCGTCCCCGCGAGCACCGTGGCAGGGCTGCTTGATGGCACACTGAGCTGACACGTCCGGACCAATGAACCGGGCCGGCCCTTTAGGGGACCGGCCCGGTCTGCTATCTGTAGGGCAGGAGCACAGTATGAACTCAGCCGCCGCCCTTGATGGCGCCGGCCGTCAGGCCCGCCACCATAAAGCGTTGGCCCAGGGTGTAGAGCGCTAGAACCGGCACAGCCATGATGAGGGCCGCTGCGCATAGCTCACCCCACGGAAGCACGTCACCGATGATCATCTGGGCCAATCCCACGGGGAGGGTCATTTTGGTTTCACTATGGATCATCACATAGGCAAAGAGGAACTCGCTCCAGGCCTGCGTGACGCCATACAGCATGGTAGCCAGCAGAGCGGGCTTGACGAGCGGCAGCACCACCCGGAAAAAGGCCTGGAAGCGCGTGCAGCCATCGATCAATGCCGCGGCCTCCAGTTCCTCCGGGATCGAGCTGTAGTAGCCCATCATCAGCCAGGTGGCAAAGGGCAGCCCAAAGGTCGGGTAGCTGATGATCAGTCCCAGGATGTTGTTGGTGAGGCCGAGCTTGGAAAAGAGCTGGTAGATCGGGATCAGCATCATGATGCCGGGCATCAGATATGCTACCAGGATCAGGTAGGAGAAGGTGTTGGAGCCTCTCCAGCGCAACCGCGCCAAAGAGTAGGCGCCCAGCGACGCTACCGCCGTTGAGATGAGCGGCGAGGCGATGGAGATGGTCACCGTGTTGCGCAGCCACACGAGAAAGTTGCGTGTCGGGCCCAGCAGCTTTTGGAACTGAACGATGGTCCATGGCTCTGGCCACAACAGACTCTTGAACATGGTGATCTGCAACTCGGACTTGAAGGCGGTTACGATGACCCAGTAAAAGGGCGTCAGCTCAAAGATCAAAAGGATCACCAGGGCGATGGCGGCCATGGTGCCGGATGCCTGGGAGCGTCGGCGGGTAAGGGGCTTGCCTTGGGCAGCGGCGCGCTCAACTCGGAGCGCGGTGATGCGCTTCCCGATGTCTTCGAACACCCACTCGACGGCGTTGTTGATCAGCCAGAACAGCGCCAACAGCCCCTGTGCGATCATCTTGATGGGCCATATCAGGATGGCGCCGATCTTGGAGAGGATCCCAGGCTCCTTAACTTTGGTCTCTGCGTACAACCGTCTGCCTTGCATCATGTAGCGACCGAGGATGACGATAAAGATGCCCAGTACGGGCGCCATCGTCATGGCCACGGCGATACCCACGCCATACCGCATGCCCGTGATGGCGATCTGGTAGGATAGGATGGAGTAGACCTTGGTGGCATTCATCGGCCCGCCACCGGTCAGGAGGAAAATCAGCGTAAAACCGTTAAACGTCCAGATCGTGGAGAGCAGGGTCACCACAATGAGCACGTATCGCAGTCCTGGTAGCGTGATATGCAGGAACTGGCGCCACTTGCTGGCGCCGTCGATCGCGGCTGCCTCGTATAGCTCCTGGTCGATGGCCTTGAGGCCGGCCAGCAGGTTGATAGTGAAGAACGGAATGCCCTCCCAGAGGTTGATCATGATCAACGTGTTCAGTGCCGTATCCACACCTGTGAGAAAGGATGCCGGCTGGTCCAGCAGCCCGATAGTGACGAGGCCCCGGTTCAGGCCGCCATAGAGCGGATCCAGCAAGCCCCTCCAGGTAATGGCGCGCACCACCTCAGGCATGATCCAGGGCAAGAGCACAAGGCCTGTGAGAATCGACCACTTGCCCGACAAGCGGTTGAGCAGAATGGCCGCCAGCGTTCCGACACACGCTTTTAGAAATACGGAGCTGAGCGTGTACCGGGTCGTGACGCCCACAGAATTGCGGAAGAAGGTATCCTTCCAGAGGTTGGTATAGTTCGTGAGCCCTACAAAGGGGCCGATCTCCTGGCTGATGGTGTTGGTAAAGCTGATATAGACGGCACGTACGAATGGAAAGGCGATCAGTCCGCCCATCAGGATCAAGGTGGGTAGAAAGAACGCCCATGCTTCGCGGAAATCTCGCCCGAAAAAGTCTTGCAGCCGTCGATAGAATGTCAGTGGTGGGGCGGATGTCGGCTCGGCGTACCTGGCCTCTGTTTCCGTCATGATGCGTGTCTCCTCGATGAGAACAATGAGTAGCTCTGCCGTAGACGGAGCCCGCCTGGAGGCTAATCGCTTACCGGCGGTCCGCGTCCACGGGGGCATGTCGCACCTGCAGTGCAGCGCATGGGGTCTGTTCAAGACAGACCCCATGCGCCTGGGTTACGATCAGGCCTGTTCGCCGGGCAGACCGAATTCCTTAAAGATCGCGACATAGCGTTCGTGGCAATACTTGACGGCCTCAGCCACCGGGGTGCCGTTCAGAATCGCCGCCACCATGTCATTCTCGATCATGGCGGAATCGGCGGATGCCAGGGCCGGGTTCTGAGGCGGGCCAGGATACTGGCCGGGGATATAGCCAAACTCGTCACGGGCGACGGGCTCTAGCTCTGCGGCTGTGGGGTTGGTCGGGATGTACGTGGAGGCTTCCCACAAATCCGCATAGGCCGGCAGTGCAAAGGCCGGCGCGTTGGAGAAGATCGCGTCCTGGTTCTCGAGCGAGAGCATAAAGTGCTTGATGGTCTCCTTGGCAGCGTCCGGGTTGCGGGCGCCGCGCAGGATCATCCAGTTGTTGGCGCTCAGGCTGTTGAACTCTGGGTTCACAGGGCCGCCCGGAGGCGCGTGAAAGCCGGTGTCATCCGCGATGGGGTTGCCATCCATGATGGCCTTGCCCAGCACCGTGCCCCCGTTGAACGTGTAGGCCAGCTTGCCTGCCAGGTAGGCCTCGTTGTTGGACATATCTGTCCAGGCGAGCACGCCCGGCGGCAGCAGCGGCGCCCACTTTTCGTCCATGTACAGGTCCGTCATGATGGTCATCGCCTCGACCATCTCTGGCGTGTCAAAGGTCACATACTGGCCGGTCTCGTCCTGCCGGTATGCGCCGTAGCCATGCATCATGCGCCGGCGGAACCAGTTGCCATCGTTAGAGGCGTTGATCGTGACACCCCAGCCATAGAGTTCGTTGTCCGGATCGGTGACGTCCAGCAGCGCCTCCCACAGGTCCACGAACTGCCGGATGCTGTGGATATCGATGCCAGCGGCTTCGATCTTGGAGCGCTGGAACCAGGCACCGTCCGAACGGGTAAAGTAAGGCACGGCCCACCACTGCCCGTCCGTATACAGGTCATTCTTCTGGCGGGCGCTGGCCGGGCCCCAGGTGGCCTCAACTTCCTCAACCACATCGGTGACGGCATCCAGGGCGTAGGACTGGCGGAGTTGTACGATAGCGAGGTCATGCATGATCAGGTCGGCCGGCGTTCCAGCCGCGACCGAGGCGATCAGCTTTTCGATCTCGGGCGTGCCTCCTGTGTAGCCGGACATGTAGCTGATGTCCAGCGGCCAATCCTGCTCCTTGCAGTACTCGACCATGGCCGCACGGAACCAGTCATTCATGGCCGGGAAAAAGTCTTTCTTCTGGAGCACCCAGAAGGTGCCCTTCACTTCGGCGGCTTTTTCCACTTCGACGATCTTTTCGACCTCGACTACCTGCGTGACGACTTTCTCGACCTCTTTTTCAACGATCTTTTCGACCTCGACGGTCTCCTTGACCACCTGGGTCACGATCTTTTCGACCTCGACGGTCTGCGGCGTGCATGCCGCCGCCAGGAGCACCATGCTTCCAGCGGCACCTTTGAGAATCGTACGGCGGGTAAACAGCTTTTTCTCTGACATGCTCTTCTATCCTTTGTGTAACTGAAACGGCGGATACGCTGATGGACTATGTCTCCCGTGTGTGGAAATGGTGCGTATCGGTGCGCCTCCTTTCAAGCATCAGGTAACTGCGAGGCGGGATTCCCTCCGTGGGCACCAGAGGGAAGGCGCTCATATGGGGCGCGGCGTACTGCGCGCCGCATAGGGCCAGATGGGAGTGCCGGATGGTGCCGAGCAGACGGAGAACGGACGACACGTCTGCCAACCTAGTTTGCGGCGTCGCGGATGTGTCTCGAGGCAACCAAGACGAGCAGGCGTGGTGGATCTGCGCAGGGCTTTCGGTCTGCTGACGAACCTGTCTCACCGGCATCGTCGCTGGGGATGTCATGTGCTGATCCGTTCGTTGTCGCTGGGCTTTTACGACGCTTTCAGAGCGTAAGCATGGCTATTATGTGCGATGTGCAAACGCATGTCAAGCAAAATGCCTTTCTTGAGAAAACCCGTGTTCATCCGGCATGGCTTGACTAGACCAGTTCTGTGGGGCTATTATGCGGGTGTATCGTAGTGTTATCGCAAGAGCGAGTATGTACCTGTACAACAGAGGAGGCAACGAACATGTCCCCGATCCCAACCAAGCTTTTCGGGCGTACTGGCCACGAGAGCCGGCGGACCCTGTTCGGCGCAGCAGCGCTGGGCCGGGTGACGCAGGCCGAGGCGGATCAGACGATGGACTTGCTGCTCAGACACGGCGTCAACCACATCGACACCGCGGCCAGCTATGGTGATTCCGAGCTGCGTCTGGGGCCCTGGATGGCCCGGATGCGGAGCCACTTTTTCCTGGCCACCAAGACGGGCGAGCGCTCTTACATGGCCGCGCACGACCAGATCCGCCGCTCGCTGGAGCGCCTGCAGGTGGATCAGGTCGATCTGTTGCAGTTGCACAACCTGGTGGACGAGGCAGAGTGGGAGCAGGCGTTCGGCGATGATGGCGCGCTCAAGGCGGCCGTTCAGGCCCGCGAGGAAGGGCTGGTGCGCTTTATCGGCGTCACCGGCCACGGGGTGATGGCGCCGGTGATGCACAAGCGCAGCCTGGAACGCTTCGACTTTGACTCGGTGCTGCTGCCGTACAATTATCCCATGATGCAGAACGCCGAGTACGCCAGGAACTGGGAGGCGCTGGCGGCGCTGTGCGGCGAGAGGAATGTGGCGCTTCAGACCATCAAGTCGCTGACCAGGCGCCCCTGGCAGGAGACGGCGGACCACTTTGCGTCGACCTGGTACGAGCCCTTTACCGAGCAGGCCGACATCGACCTGGCGGTCAACTGGGTGCTGGGCGATCCGCGGGTGTTCCTCAACACCACCGGAGACATCCACGTGCTGCCGAAACTGCTGATGGCCGCAGAGCATCTGTCGGGCCGCCCGGATGATGCGACGATGGAGGCCCTTGTGGCGCGGCAGGGCATGGAGCCGCTGTTCACCTGATCTGGTCGGGAGCGGTAACCAAAACGAGGCGGCGCCCGAAAAGCGCCGCCTCGCTGTGCGTCGTGCCGCGACTCAGTCGTGTACCAGCAGGTCGTAGGCGTACACGGCGTGGCGGCTGGCATCGGCGCGCTCGCCGCGGGCCGCCAGCAGCCGGGCGGTGTGCAGCTCCTGGTAGGCCCGCTCCCAGGCGGCGTGGCCGCGGCGGGTGTGCACCAGTTGCTCGGCCAGCGTCAGGAACTCGTCCACCATGTCGCAATTGAGGTAGGGTAGCGCGGCATAGTAGGCCACAAGCTCGGCCCAGCGGTCCTCACGGCCTGTGCCCTGGAAAGGCTGCGGGCTGCGCGCCATCTCGGCCAGGCGGGCGCCCGAGGGCTCCAGCGCGGCCAGCGTGTCATCGAGCGTAAAGCGGGTCGCCGGCGTCGGATCGATGGCGCGCATCTGCCGGTGGTAGAACCAGTGATAGATGCTCTGCACCCCGCTATAGAGCCCCTTGCCCGAGCCTCCGGCGATGGCGATCCCCAGGGCAGGCTTGCCGTTCTCGTTGGGGATGCGCACGCTGTCCATAAAGTCCTTGGTCAGGCCGTTGATCTCGCCAAAGTAGACAGGGGCGCCGACGACCAGCGCGGCGGCCTCGGTGCACAGTTTGGAGAGCTCGGGCGCGACAAAGCGCACGCCCTCCTCCGCACCGCCCTGCCCGACAAAGGGGCGGATGTCATAGTCGATCAGGTAGACCTTGCGCGTTTCCGCACCGGTTGAGGCGGCGCCGCGCAGCGCGGCATCCACCAATTGCGCAGTGCGGCCCTCCCGCCGCGGGCTGCCGACGATTCCCAGAACGAGCATGTCCTTCCTCCTCCTAATTGCGTTTGCGGATCAGGGATGGGTGCGAGGTGCAGCCCGATCCAGGATCAGGATGGCGGTCAGGTCGCCGATGCTGATGTTGAACGTGGTCTGCACGCCGCTGCCGATGGCCCACAGCACCGGTGAGGTGTTGTGCCGCCTTAGCTCAGCCTCCGGGTCCAGGCCGGCATCGATCGCCTCCTGCCAGGTCTGGCCGTCCACGATGCCCCCCGCCAGTTGCGGGACATCCTCGCTGCCGCGCGCGAACTGGTGGCCCGGCCCATCGTTGCCGTCCGAATCCACCGAGCCCATGACAACGTTGGGGCTCCTGGCGATGCGCCTGGCCGCGGCGAGGGCCCACTCCTGGTTTCTGCCGCCCATGCCGTCGCTCTGGCCCACGGTCACCAGCAACTCGTGGCAGCCGAACAGCACGCAGGGCGGCTTAAAGGGCTCGCCCCACTCTTCGATATTGAGTGCGATGCTGCCTGCCATGGCCGCAGCGGGCGCCGCTTCAAAGTGCGTGTAGCGGTAGAGCATGTGGGTGGAGTAGCCCAGCCGCTCGGCCTCGCGCCGCGCTGCCGGGACCATGGCCAGGCGCGGAGGCATGGCCTCAAAAACGCGAAAGCGATAGGTATCGTATTCCTGCCGTTTGACGGTCTCCTCGGCCGGGTCGGCGCGCAACAGGTGCTCGCGCACGGCCGGGGCCACGCGGTCCCAGGCATTCCAGCGCCTGAGTACGTCCACGGCGTCGGCAAAAGTCGAGCGCTCGGGCATGGTGTGCTGCCAGATGTTGCGATCCATAACCGTGGCATAGTCCAGCGTCCCGCCGGTGAGAATGTGGATGGCCCGCGCGGGCTGGATGTGCCGCGCGATACGGCCGCCCTTGAGTTGGTCCAGGTGGTTCCGCACCTGGTTCAGCTCGTTGGTGGGTGCACCCAGCTCGATCTGTAGCAGCCGGGTGACCTCGCGCACCTCGTCGAGGTCAAGCCCCTGCGAGGGCAGCGTCAGCAACGAGGATACCCCGTTGCCGATGACGGTGAACACGAGATCGCGCTCGGTGAGGTCGCGCGTGAGCGCCAGGATGCGGCGGCAACCCTCCACGCAGCCCTCGTCCGGCACCGGATGTGCGCCCGTCGTCACGGGCAGGCGCTCCAGGATGAACTCGCAGCCGTGCTTGTCGATCACATGGCCCCCGCTGAGCCGGCCGCCCAGCACGTCCTCCAGGGCCTTGACGGCGCGCTGGATGCCCTTGCCGATGCCGAACACCAGCACCCGGTCGACCTTATCCAGGTCGATGCACTCGTCCTCGGTGTGCGAGTCGCCGGGCAGGACATAGTCTGCGCCGCCCACCGTGAGCCAGCGGCCCTCCCTGCGCACCAGGCGCACGATGTTGTTGTACGGGTCCGCGGCCTGCAGGCCCGCCTCGAGAATCTGGACCATCGCCTGGCGGCCCTCAACATGGCCATGACTGGTGAGGGCCTCGGCGTTCACGATGCGTTGCTGGCTCATCTCTCGGTTACCTCGTAAAGGGATGGTCCACAGGCCAGGCGCGACCGGTCCGTGGACCATCGACTGTGGATGCTAGAGTTTGACGACCTGGTTCGTCTCGGCCGACTGCATGGCCGCATCATAGACGCGCATCACCTTGAGCACCTGTTCCGGCTTGACGATCAGGTCGGCGCCTTTATTCAGCACGTCGGAGATGTTCTGATAGTAACTCACCCAGCTGCCGTGCACAGAGGGCACGATCTGCTCCTCGCGCTGACCGTCGGTAACGGTGACCACCCGGGCGTAGGTCGATGGGTCCTCCTCGGCCTCCAGGATGACCCTGCGCCGCATATAGTCCTCCTGAGGATCCAGGCCGTACTTGATCAGGCTGCCCCGATCGCCCTGGACAAACCAGCGCGGCTTTTGGATGGGCGAGAGGTTGGTGATCTCCACCGAGTAACGCGTGCCGTTGGCGAATCGCATGCGGATGATGCCATAGTTGCCGATATCGGTGCCTGTGTTGGGCCGATAGATGATGTCGCAAAACACGCTCTCCACCGGCGCGGGTACGAGCTGCAGCGCCTGGTCCATGAAATGGGCGCCCCAGTCGTACATGATACCGCCGCTGAGCGCCTTGCTGGCACGCCAGCCGCGCGGCGAGCCGTAGCTGGCGATGGCGGCGTGGTAGAGAAAAGGCTCGCCCAGCAGGCCGTCCACGACGACTTTTTCGACCGTGAGATAGTCCCAGTCCCAGCGCCGGTTGTGAAAGACCGAGAGCATCACATCGTTGCGCTCTGCGGCCTCGATCATCTCCTCGGCCTCGCGCGCGTTCATCGCCATCACCTTGTCGGTGACTACGTGGCGTCCGGCGTCCATGGCCTGGATAGACAGGTCGTGGTGGGTATTGTGCGGTGTGGCCAGGATCACGAGCTGGATGTTGTCATCCGCCAGCATGGACTCGAGCCCGTCATAGATCCTGGCCTCCGGGTGGTCGGCTACTGCCTGTCCCTGCACCTGCGGATTGCGCACGGCGATCCCGTACAGGTTGAGCCCCTCCGCCAAAGTGGGCAGGTAGGTGTGAAAGGCGCGCCCCGAATAGCCATAGCCAACAACGCCGACATTGATCATCTCGTCAGGTCCCCCATGATAGAATCTGGGCGCCCCGCTGCTTGCGGAACGCCCGGATAGTATACCCAAAATGCCAGCGGGCGCATCCCGCCTGGCACCACGCGTTGGCCAGCGCTGCTCAGGCCGAGCAGAGCGCGTGGGCGTGGCGCAGGGCCTCGATGGGGTCGCCCTTGGCGCGGAACTCGTGCCCCACATAGTACTCATAGCCGCTGGCGTCGATGGCCCGGCAGATCCCGGTATAGTTCAGCTCCTGGTCGTCATCCAGGTCCTGGCGGCCCGGGTTGCCTGCCGTATGAAAGTGCCCGATCCAGTGGATGTTGTTGCGGATGGTGCGGATCAGGTCGCCATCCATGATCTGCATGTGGTAGATGTCGTACAGCAGCTTGACCCGTGGGCTGTTGACCATCTCGCACAGGGCGACGCCCCAATCGGCATGATCGCACTGGTAACCCGGATGGTTCACCTTGCTGTTGAGCAGCTCCATATTCAAGTTGACGCCCTTGTCCTCGGCGTAGGGGGCGATGCGCCGCAGCCCGTGCGTGCAGGCGATCATCCCCTCCAGGTCGCTCTGGCCGTTGTTGCGGTTGCCGCTAAAGATGATCAGGCCACCGATGCCGTACTGTGCCGCCAGATCGATGTTGGCCCTGAGTTCGGCGATGATCCGGTCGTGGTTCTCGACCTTGTTCAGGCCATCCCTCAGGCTGGCATGGCCCACCATGCTGGGCACCGCCAGGCCGTAGCGGGCGCAGGTCTCGACGATGCCGGGCAGCGCGTCTCCCGGCGTCATGAGCTCGATGCCGGCATAGCCGATCTCGGCCACAGCCTGACAAAAAGCGTCCACGGACATGGTGTTGGGGTCGTAAAAGTTGGTCATCACGAGGCATTGTTTGACGGCCATGGCATCCTCCGGAGATTGTGTGGTGAAACGTTACGGGCCCCAGCATAGCCGCGCCCGGGCGGCTGCGCAAGGGGCCCGTCAGTCGAATTCGGCAGGTTCAGGCCGGATCGGGCAGCGTCCCTAACGGCAGGTGCGACAGGTAACGCTCCAGGCGGGCCAGCCCCTCGGCGATGTTCTCCAGCGAGGTTGCGTACGAGAAACGCAGGTAGCCCTCGCCGCGCGCGCCAAAGTCCGCGCCCGGCGTGACGCCGACGTGCGCCTTCTCCAGGATGTCGAACGCCAGCCGGTACGAGTCGGGGCAAATGTGCCGCGCGTTGGCGAACACATAGAATGCACCTGTGGGCTCCACCGCGATGCCCAAACCCAGACGCCGCAGGCCGTCGATCATGAAGCGGCGGCGCGCATTATAGACGCCCGCCATGCGCTCCACATCAGGGCTGGCGCACATCAGGGCGGCGATGCCGCCGCGCTGCGCGACCGAATTGGCCGAGATGAAAAAGTTCTGCGACAGTTTCTGCAACGGCCTGATGTATCGCAATGGGGCGATCAGGTAACCCAGACGCAGGCCCGTCATGGCGTAGCGCTTGCTGAACCCGTCCAGCACAAAAGCCTCGTTGGTATACTCCAGGATCGAGTGCGGCTGCCCCTCGTACACCAGTCCGTGGTAGATCTCGTCCGAGATCACCGGGATCCCCAGCTTCGCCATGCCCCTCAGGTTCTCGGCTGTGAGCAGCGTCCCGGTGGGGTTGGAGGGCGAGTTGATCATCACCGCGCGGGTGCGCGTCGTGATGCGCTCGCGCACGGCGTCGGGATGGAACTGGAAGCCATCCTCTTCCGAGACAGGTACGTCTACCGTGACGCCGCCCGCAAAGCGAACCATGTTCGGGTAGCAGGCGTAGCGCGGGTCGGAGAGGATGACCTCATCGCCGTCGTTCAGCAACCCGCTGAACAGCAGCATCATAATGGGTGACGTGCCGGAAGCGACCAGGATTTGCTCAGGCGAGATGGTCACCCCGTAGGTGTCGTGGTAATGGGTGCAGATCAGCTCGCGCAGGCGCAGCTCACCCAGGCTGTGGGTATAGTGCGTGTTGCCGCCCATCACGGCCTGGGAGACGGCCTCCTTGACACAGTCCGGCACGTCAAAGTCGGGCTCGCCCACCTCCATGTGGATGATGTGCGCGCCATCCTCCTCGAGCTGGTTAGCGCGCTCCATCACATCCATGGCCAAAAAGGGCGAGATCTGTTCGGCACGTTTTGAGATCACCAGGCGCTCCTCATGCGTGTTTGTAGATAGGGTCAGGCGTAGGTGGCGCCCAGTTTCACGTAGCGATCGGGCGCGCTGGCGATGCCGGGATAGGCGCTCAGCAGGTCGGCAAAGGGCACGACCGGTTGCACGATGGGCACGCCGGTGAGCTGGCCCTCGACCAGCAGACGCCAGCAGGCGTCATAGAGGCGGTCGTTGTCCCAGCGGGGATAGTCCCGTCCCGGTTCGCTGCAGGCGCGGGTAAACACGAGGTTGGGGATGTTGTGATGCGATTCGGCACCGAAATCCAGACCGGCGCCATAGGCGGGCGGGTAGGCGCCCAGCACCACGGTGCCGCCGTAGGCCACGCCCCGCAGCGCCTGCTGCAATGCCGCACGGGCCCCGCTGTACTCGATGCACACGTCCGCGCCGCGCCCGCCGGTCAGGCGGCGTATCTCCAGGCCAGCATCGCAGTTGCCGGGGTCCAGCGTGGCGTCGGCGCCCAGTGCCTCAGCGATCGCGCGCCGCGAGGCCAGCGGCTCGACGGCGACGATGGGGTGCGCTCCGGCCAGGCGGAGCATCTGGAGCACCATCAGGCCTATGGCGCCCATTCCGAAGACAACGGCTGCATCTCCCAGACGCACCTGGCCGTCGCGCACGGCGCCCAGGGCAAAATCGGCCGGGTCGAGGCAGACCGCCGTCTGCCAGGGCATGTCCTCGGGCATCTTGCGGCAGTTGCTGGCCCGCGTGGTGACGGTCTCGGCAAAGCCGCCGTAGAGGCATACGCGGTCGCCGACGGCCAGTTCGGTCACGTGTGCGCCGCGTTCGCTGACCCGCCCCACCAGCATGTTGCCCACGCGGAAAGGGTAGGCCGAGGCGCCGGGCGCCAGCGGCTCAAAGACCTGCGTCGCAGAGTTGTATACGCCACGCTCCAGGCCATAGCCCTTGAACACGGCCATCTCGGTGCCATGCTTGGCGGCGCCGAACTCGGCCACCACACGCACGGCATCGGCCGCCAGTGTGGGCTCGGCGTACTCGTGCCATATCAGTTGTTCCGGCCCTGTGCAGATGAGGCGTCTGGGCATGGTTGCCTCCAAAGCTGTGTGTTGTGCCTGCGCGGATGCGCGTCATTGTACCTGTTGGCGGCCACGCGCGCGAACACCGCACTGGATGTGGCTATTGGCCGCCCGGCCGGGAGTAGACATCGAGGATGTTGCCGTCCGGGTCGCGAAACCAGGCCGAGCGCGCCCCCCAGGGATAGGTGGCAGGCGTCTTGACGACGGGGACGCCTGCCGCTGCGAGCCTGTGGTATTCGGCGTCGCAATCGTCCACCTGCAGCATGAGCACGCAGGCGCCCGCCCCCGCACCGGTCATCGACCCCGGGCCCATCGCCTCCATGCCCTGCACGCTAAAGATCGCCAGGTCGCCACCCTCAAGGACAAACTCGGCATGGGCGTCGTCCCCCTCGGGCTCTTGCTGGAGCAGCAGGCGATAGAACGCCACGAGGCGTGGCGCGTCGCTCGTCACCAGACAGACACCGCTGAAACGCATCGCGAGCTACCTCCCGTCGCCGCCGCTTACGAACTCGGTGGACTGATTCTGAATCGCCTCCTGGATTCTACGCGGGGACGCGAGCGCGCGCCACAGATGGAGCCAGCGCTTCATCCACCAAAGCGGTTGACACGGCCCACCCGTGCAGCCATACTGCGCGACATCATCTGCAGGCATCGACGGAGGGCTACCATGACGGACTGGAACGATACCGATACGCTGGCCTACTGCGGGTGGATCTGCGCCGGCTGTTCCGGGCTCAACGATGGTTGCTCCGGCTGCCGCGCCGGCGGCGGCGATGAAGGGTGCTCTGTGCGTACCTGCTGTATCGAGAATGGCTATGCCGGCTGCTGGGAGTGCGGCAAGATGCCCTGCGAGCGTGGACCCTTTGGCAAGCCCGAATGGCGCGGCGTAACCACGGCGTTTGTGCGCGAGGCGCAGCGCCTGACCCTTGCGGGTATGCTGGCCCGGGTCCGCCAGCGGTTGGGCGCTCTCATCGATTACGGCGCCTTGAGCGGCAAGTCTGAGGCCGAGGTGCTGGCCCTGCTGGACGACGAGCCGGGCGAGCCGTGCTGACGTGCAATGCCGCGCGTGCTACATCCAGGCGCGCTTGCGCATCCACAGGAGCATCCCTACCGGCGTGCCCGCGATGAGGAGCAAGGTCAGGGCCAACGCAGCCCTGCCGGTCCACCCTTGAAGGTCGGCCACCGGCTCGAAGAAATTCATGCCGAAAAAGCCTGTGATAAAGGTCAGCGGCAGGAGTATTGTGGAAACGACCGTGAGCACCTTCATCACCTGGTTCATGCGGTTGTTGACCACCGACAGGTAGATGTCCAGCGTGCCGGTGAGGAGGTCGCGCAGGCTCTCGGTGATGTCATACAGCCGCACCAGGTGGTCGTAAACGTCCCGGAAAAAGATGCCCGAGGCGGGATCGAGAGCCGGGTAGCCGTTGCGCGAGAGCCGGCTCAGCACCTCGCGCGAGGGTGCAATCACGCGACGCAGGTGCGCCAGGGCCCGCTTGAGCCGAAAGATGCGCTCTATCTCCTCCTGCTGCGGATCGGCGAGCAGGTCGTCCTCCAGCCTCTCCAGTTCCTCGTCGATGTCCTCTACCACCGGGAAATAGTCACTCACCAGCTCGTCGGCGAGCAGGTACAGCAGGTGGTCCGCCCCCTGGCTCAGGTGACGCTCGTCGCGCAGCGCCATGGCCCATACCCGCTGGACGGCGCTCACTGATCGGGACTGATACGTGACCAGGTAGCCGCGCCCGATGAACGCGTCTACCTCGAAGGTATCCAGCGCCTCCCAGGAATCGGCCGCATGGGTGACGCAGTGCAACGTGATGTAGACATAGTCCGTCCAGTCATCGATCTTGGGCACATGGGACTCGCGCAGGGCGTCGTCCACGGCCAGGGGATGAAACTGAAAGACGTCACGGAGCACCTGCTCCGCGCTGGCCACCGCCTCATCCGACAGATCTACCCACAGCAGCGCGCCCGGAGTGGACCGGAACCGGTCCAGCGCCTCGGCAGGCGGCAGAGACGTGTCGAGGTCGCCTGCGGGTCGACGCAGGAGCGTCCGTATCACGGCATCACCTCCCGGAAGCGCTCCAGCACCTGCTCGCGCGTCGCGGTGCCCGTAGTACCCAGTTGCTGGATGGTGATGGACGCCACCAGGTTGGCCACCTCGGCGGCCTCCACCGGGGTGGCCCCGGCGCACAACGCGGTCACGATGGCGGCCATGGCGCTGTCGCCCGCGCCGACGATGTCGATGGGCCCGGTGACGGGCGGCGCCGGCACGTGGGCCACCTGACCTTTTTCAACGACGAGCACGCCCCGCGCGCCCACGGTGACAAACACCGGCCGCGTCGCGCGGTCATGGAGGGCCAGACCACAGGCGGCAGCCTCGTCCAGCGTGGGCGGCACTTGGGGTGGACGACCGTGCACGGCCATCCAGGCCTCGCGTTCATTGGGCTTGAGCAGGAGTCCCTCAAAGGCGCCGATGTGCGCGCGCGAGTCCACGGCGATGGGCATGTCGGGCAGGTTTTCAGCCAGCCCGCTCAGGGCCTGGCGCACGGCGCCGGTGATCGTGCCGCAGTCCTCCTCCGGCACCTGATCGGCCACGATGATGCCGTCCATCGGCGGCGCCAGCTGACGCAGTGCCTCAACCAGGCGGTGCTGCAGCGGCATAGGGGTGGCGCTGCGGTTCTTGATGTCCTGCCGCTCGGTCTCGCGCTCTGTGCCGTCGGGCGCGCGCTCCATGGGCTTGGTGTAAGTGGGAGTGAGACGCTCGGGCGTCTGGATCATGGCGGCGGTGTCGACGCCGTTGCGCTCCAGCGCTCGCAGCAGCTCGTAGCCCATCCCATCCTGGCCGATGATCCCCAGGGCTGACGTCTGTACGCCCAGCGCGCACAGGTTGTTGGTGACCGTGCCCGCCGCGCCCGGGCTGTTGCGCACGGCGACGACCTGGTGGGCGGTGCGGCCGGTCTCCAGCGAGGTCTCTGCCAGTGAGGGATCGATGATCAGGTAGCGATCCAGGAAATAGTCACCCACGACCAGGATGCGCAGATCGGGAAAGCGGTCGAGCAATTCCCGCAGCTTGCGCTCATCCATGGGGGACAGCCTCCCCAAGGCCGTCCAGGATGAGGCGGTACAGCACAGGCAGCGTGGCGCGGTGATCGGCACGCACATAGTGGCTCTCGCCGCCGTCCTGCACGGTGCGCACCAGGATGGTCTTGAGCGGGCGAAAGTAATACGCCGGTTGGCTTTTGTCCGGGGTGTGATGGGCGTCCGGCCCCAGGTCCTGCAAGTCGAACACGGCCGTGGTGAACAGATTGATCTTCTCGCCGCGCTGGTGGGCGACGTTGCGGGCCATGGCCAGCGCCTTTAAATATACCTCGGGGCCCATCACGGCGGTGCCATAGTTGAGCAGGACGCCACCCTGCAGCCGGGTGACCGTCTGTGTGAACACCAGAAAGTCGCGGTAGCTGGCCGCGCCCCAGGCGGCGCCGTCGCAGTTTGGGTGCTCGTGGATGATGTCGTTGCCGATACCCACATGCACGGTCACGGGCACCCGCGCGCGCCAGGCGGCCGCCAGGATGCTCAGTTCGCCATGGGGGAACCGGGACTCGGCGATCCAGCGGCCGATGGCCTCGCCCGCGCCCATCCCCTGCGCGATGCCCTCGCGCACCACGTCGTTGAGGTACCCTGTCTCCTCCCAGAGGCCGAACTGGCCCTCGGAGATGTACCGCGCCACGCTCTCGGTGGTGGCGCCGATGCGCGCCAGCTCATAGTCGTGGATGGTGCAGGCGCCGTTGCAGCCAATGTGGGTGATGACGCCGCGCAGCACCAGGTCGATGATGAAACGCGAGAGTCCCACCTTGATCAGGTGCGCGCCCATCATCAGGATCACGGGGCGGCCCGCCCGGTGGGCCGCCAGCACGCGGTCGGCGAGGATCTGCAGCGCCTCGCCCTCGTAAGTGCCCTGGGGCGGTGCATCGAGCGGCAGCACCTCGTCCAACTGCATGTCGTGGATGCGCTCCTCCAGCGGGAGCAACCGCAGCGTGCTCCGGTCAAAGATTTCGTACGGCATGGCAACCTCCCCGGCGCCTCAGGCGCCCTGATCAAATAGATAGGAAAGCAGGGATTTGTGCTCTTCCAGATCGGGAACGATCACGTGGGCGCCGGCGGCGATCAGCCGCTCGCGCTTGTCCGCGTTCAGCCGGCCGGGGCGTTGCTCATCGCTGGCAACGCCGACCGTCACGCCGCCTACGCGAGCCACGGCGGCGATCTCCACCGGGCCGTCACCGATGCCGAGGATCTGGTCTCCCCGGTAGATCTTTTCGCGCACCAGCCGCTCCACCAGCAGGTCCTTGGTGAACACCCCCGGCGGTGGCACCGCGCCGGAGATGCCCAGCGTGAAATAGCCGGTCAGGCCCAGCAGATCGGCCTCCAGCACCACCTGTTCGTGATCGGTGCCGCTGGCCAGGAACATGGCGATGCGCCGCGCGCGCAGCCCCTCCAGCAGGTCGCGAGCCCCGCGCAGGAGATAACGCGCCGCCGGTGCCTCGCCGGCGGCCAGGGCCTGCCAGCGCGCATCGATCACCCGTGCCAGGTCGGCCCGGTAGCGCTCCATGCAGGTCTCGGTGCCAGGGGGCGTGCCTCCCCGTCCGCTGACCGCCTCGCGAAAGGCATCCATCTGCTGGGCGGTGGGCTGGCCTGTGGTGCGGTCGATCATGTCCATCATCTCGGCCCGCAGCGCCTCGGCGCTCTCGCCGGTCTCCAGTGCCAGCAGGTCGGCCACCATGCGGTCGGCCATCACCTCCTGCCAGCCGGCCCGGATCAACGACAGCGTCCCGTCAAAATCCAGCAGCGCCATGCGCACCGATGTCGGCCGGGGCAGGGGCCGCACGATCTCGATCGAGGTGCCTGGTACCAGGGTCACGGAGGGGGTCGTATGCATGGCCGCTCTCAGGGATGCCAGAGCGTGGCAGCGATATAGGCCGCCCCGCCCGGGGTATCGTTATAGTAGTAGACAGTGACCAGGGTGCCATCGTCGCGCTGCAGCGTCCGCGTATAGCCCAGGTCATGGCTGCCGCCGTCGTCGCGCAGAGTGATCTCTGGCCCCCAGGTGACGCCCTCGTCGGCGCTCAGGCGCGCGCGGATACCGAAAGGCGCGGCGCGATAGCCATTTGTCAGGCACAGGCGGCCGTCCTGGAGGAGCACCAGCGCCGGCGGATTGCCACCCTGCCCGGTGTTTGGCACCGGCCGGGTGACATGGCGCCAGGTGAGGGCGTCATCGTCCGAGCGGTAGAGGTCGATCCAGTGCTGTCCCCGGTCGAACTCGCCCGCCTCATGGCAGCGCACCGCGGTCAGCAGCGCCCCGCCGGGCAGGCGCACACTGGAAGGCATGATGGCATAACCCGTGGCGGGCTGCACCACCCAGGAGCGCAGTGCCCAGCTGCGCCCACCGTCGACGGTGCGGGCGCAGAACACCCCCTTGCCCTCGCCGCCATCCTCACGCGAGGCCGTCAAAAAGAGCGAGCAGGTGTTGCGATCGGAGATCACGGGGTCGGTGCGAGCTTCGATGCCGGCCTGTCCAAAGCGCGGCAGCCGGCAGGGGCCCTGCCAGGTGCGGCAGCGGTCGACGGAGGTGTAGAACCAGGAGCGCGTGCCCGCGCCCAGGCCGGTGCGGGCGCAAAGGAGCGCGAGTTCGTCCTGGGAGAAATCGATGGGCGCCGTGACAGGCGCAGGTTGGGGCTCCATACCCGCCTCGAGCGCCTGCGCCAGACGCAGCTTCGGCTCCATATGCTCGTCCGAGGAGAGCGCGCGTCCGCCCGGAGCAGGAGCGTTCATAGGTTCCACCCGCCAGCTGGCGCCGCCGTCCAGACTGCGGGCCTGCATGCTCATGAACGGCCGCCGGCTGTCCCGGGCGTGAAAGCGGCCGTCCGGCAGCGGGTAGCCGGTGGTGAACCCCACCACCAGTTCATCGCCCCAGCCCCACAGCCCATAGTTGGCAGGCCAGGCGGCGTAGCGCTCTGGATCGCGATAGACGACCACGTGTTGCATGTCCACTGGCTTCCTCCCGGGCATTATTCTACTGCGCTGCGCCTGCAGTTGCCAGCAGGTGGCATCGGGAGGATTTGGGATACTTGGGATAAAACTTGGGATAACTCGGGGATGGCGGGGAATAACCCGCGCTGGCGAGTGCGCTAGCGCAGGGCAACGGCACGGCGGTGCGATGGCTGGCTAGGGCTGGGGAACGATGGGCAATCCTGCGTTGATCCAGCCCTGCAGCCCGCCCTTGAGCAGGCGCACCGGCTTCGGGTCCAGGCCCGCGTCGATCAGGGACAGCGCCACCCGGGCGCTGCTGGCCTCGTCCGGTCAAGTGCAGTAAAAGATAACGAGTTGATCGTCGGGCAACTCGGGCAGGCGGGACATAGCCTCCGATTCGGGCAGGGAAATGGCGCCCTCGGCGTGGCCGGCCTCGTAGGCGTCCGCGATACGCACATCATAGAGGACAGCCTCGCCCGATTGCAGCGCGGCGTATGCCTCCTGCGGGCTGATGCGAGGGAGCGTGGCGGCCGTCGGCCTGGATGCGGCGTCGCGACCCGACAGCAGCAACGCCAGGACCACCGCGATCACGATCACCGCTGCGCCGCCGCTCCACAGGAGGGTCGTTCTCCTGCGCCTGGCCCGGGCCACCTCTGCTCTTTGCTGCCGTCTACTCACGCTTGTGGTTTCCTTTCGCGTTCAGTAGCTATAGATGCTGCCGCCGATAAACTCGCGCAACAGCGAGTCGCCAGGGATGGAGGACTCGTCGGTGACCGGCGTCACGGCGGCCAGAAGATCCCGTATCCGCAGTGAGCGCTCGTATGCATCGGTGCGCAACGGATCGTCGCGATACTCCTTCGCCCAGCCGCGGAAAGCGTCAAAGAGCCGGGCGCGCATGACGGGAAGCTCGTAGGGAAGACCGCTGTTGACGATATAGTCGGTCGTGTTGACGTAGGGGATGATGTTGCGCATCTCGCTCGAGCGCACATAGTGCCAGTGTTCCAGCGTGCGCTGCGGGTCATAGGCGCGGTGCGAGGCGTCGCGCTGCATGCGCCGCATCAGGCGCAGGTCCGTCCACCGGACATAGCGGCCATCGGGGCCCTTCATCTGGAGCAGCGGCTCGATGTACAGCGTAAAGCGCTGGTCCGGATCGATACCCTCCATCATCGGACCATAGAGGCCGTGCAGGCTGTCGATAAGGATGATGTCATCGGGGCCGATCTGCATGGGCGTCTGATCGAGCTGGCGCCTGCCGGTCTTGAAGTCATAGTAGGGGATCCGCACCTGCTCGCCGGCGATCAGGGCTTTGAGGTGCTCGTTGATCAAAGCCAGATCGAGCGCCTGAGGCGTCTCATAGTCATAGTCGCCGAACTCGTCCACCGGGTGCTCTTCGAGATCGTAAAAGTAGTGATCGACGGTGAGAGGCACCAGCCTCAGGCCCATGTCGGTCAGCAGGTTGCTGAGTTTGATGGTGGTCGTGGTCTTGCCCGAGGAGGACGGCCCGGCCACGACGGCCAGGCGAATTTCACCGCGTCGCTCATGGATCATGTCCGCGGCCAGAGCGATGTCATCTTTGTACGCCTGATCGGATTCGGCCACGACCTGGGCAAACTCGCCCCGCGCGATGCGCCCGTTGAGCTGGTCCACGGTCTGCACGCCATGATCGATGCTCCAGTTGAGCACCTCATAGACCTTGCGCCAGGGGATGTTCTGCCGGGCCAGCGCCTCGTGCTTTTGCCTCTGCTGCCGGCGCCGGGCGCGCTCGTCGCGGTAGAGGATATAGGCCTTGGCGGTGCGCGCGTGACCGTTCTTGATCAGGACGGTCTCGACGACGTCCTGGATGTCCTCGACGTGTGGGACAACGCCTTCGGGCGTCTGAGCCTCAAGCTGTGCGACGACCTTGGCCGCCAGATCCTCGGCGACCGCGCGGTCTCGCCCGCCCACCGAAACGGCGGCGCGATAGATCGCGTTGGAGATGCGGTCCTGGTTAAAGGGGACAACGGCCCCGGTACGTTTGATCACTGAAGTGATTGCTGCCATAGCAGTAACTCCTGTGTCGTTGACGATAGCCAGTGATAGCCCGCCTGGTGTGCGTGAATCACGGACTCGTTTGGGCTTGCACTCATGCAAGCGTAACTAGATTACTCGGGATACTGGCGATAGTAGCGCTGGACCAGGTCCGCCATCTCGGCATTGTTCGGGACGTCTGGCCGCATATACAGGATCTGGTACTGCGACAGGCTGTACGCCTCGCCGTCACGGGCCAGATCCAGTCTCCCAAGCCATTCGCCGTCGTAGCCTGCCTGGACGAAGACGGTGTCACCGGTGGTCTGTGCCTCGGTGAGTACATAGCGCTCGTTGCCGCCCACGATCACCTCGATGCCTGGCACGCCATAGGCGAGCGAGGCGGCATCCGGTGACCCCATCCGGGCCAATACTACGACCACGTCGACCTGGGGGTCGATCTCGGCGATGTACCCGCTGAGCGTCTCCTTCGCATCGAGAATCGTGACGTCGGGCCAGGAGGACTCGAGTCCCTGCAGCGCGGCGTTATCGGTTATGCCGATCACACCAAAGCGCACGCCCCCACGCTCGATGATGGCGTAGGGCTCCAGCACGGGCTCCCCCGATGCGCTGTCCACCATATTGGCCGATAGGACAGGAAACGTGGCTTCGCTGACGCGCTGGCGCAGCACCTCAGGCCCTTTCATCAGTTCGCCGGTGCCTACGCCCAGGGCATCGTACCCCATGGCATTCATCGCTTCTACGATGACCCGTCCGTCACTGCGCAGCGAGAGCGGGTCTCCCATCAGCGTGTTGCCGGAATCGACCACGAGCAAGGCACCCTCGACGCTGTCCCGTGTCTGCTCTATCAGGGTGGCCCGCCGGGCCAACCCACCCATGGGCACGCCTCAACCGCAGGGGTCGACTTTGCCGTGCACATCGTTCGTGAGCAGGATCGTGACACTCGTCGCTCCGGCCGCATCCGCGCTTTCCTGAGCACCTGCTGGATTACCGGTAGCGGGAGGCGTTGCTGTTGCCGGTTGCGTCTGCGTCGATACGTCCTGCGGCAGGCGGGCGGTGCGTTCTTCGGGGACGGGCTGTGAAGGGCTCTGCGACGCCAGGCCAGGCGCACTGCAGGCGGTGACAACGATGGCTACCAGTGCGATGAGCAGAGAGCACAGGATGGGGGAATATCTCTTCATGGGCTCCTTGTGCCGAACGTGCTCTGTGTGAGGATCGAGCACAGTCCTGATATTGCTGGATGAACATAACAGTAATGTTCTTGACATTATAGGGTATGCGCGACAAGTGTCAATTTGGCCAGAGGGCAGCCCGTAAGATTGATGGGGCGCAGATCTGTTAGTACGGGTCGGAGGGTGCCGGGATGGCACTCTCCATCATGGGATCAGTGTGCCTGCCCTGCGGCACAGCACTGGCCGGGGCGTCTGACGGCACGCATCTGAACCTGCGGCCCCCGCGTGTATGGGAATGCCCGCGGCGCTGGTTTCGAGGTGTATCGGCGGATGCGCGTCATTGCGTGCGGGCGGACAGGATTGACAGCTTTTCTCCCCTCTGCTATACTGGCCGCCGTCGGATGGAGAGGCGCCATCTACAGCTGTGGAGGGATGGCAGAGTGGTTTATTGCGGCGGTCTTGAAAACCGTTGATCGCAAGATCCGGGGGTTCGAATCCCTCTCCCTCCGCCTCTCGGTTCGTGTTCGTGGGGGAGGTGCCGGAGTGGACGATCGGGGCCGCCTGCTAAGTGGTTGCAGGGGTAACTCTCTGCCCAGGGTTCGAATCCCTGCCTCCCCGCTGTGACAGAGTGCCTGGCTGGGTGCGCGTGCGGTGATTTGGCACTCACCCGCGCGTGTGCTAAAATGGCGTTGTCAGGTACTGTTTGCGCCCGTACCTCAATTGGATAGAGGGCCGGTCTACGAAACCGTAAGTTGGGCGTTCGAGCCGCCCCGGGCGCACAAAAGAGGCACCACCATCCGTGGTGCTTTTTTTCTTTACAGGGGCTCGTTTCCTGGGGATCCGGGCCTGGTTCGGAGGGAGGCAAGATGAAGCAGTTGCTCAAGCACGTGATGAGCTTTGAGGACGTCAACTGGTGGATGCTGGCAGGGGGCATCGCCTTGAACGTGGGTATCGCCGCGTTCGCGACGATCCTGGGCGCCTACTGGTCGCTGGCCGAGACGACGGTTGAGACCTACGCGCTGTATGGCCCTCCCCTGATGCTGCTGGGCGTCTTTGTGGCGACGCTGTTGGCCGGAGCGCTCGTCTCGCGCATGGCGTATCAGGTGCCGATCAGGCATGCTTTTCTTTCCAGCCTGGGTGCCGCGGGGGCCTTTGTCTTTGGAGCAGTGATTGCGTTCAACTATATGTTGCTGCTGCTGGCCGTGGTGGCTGTGCTGGGCAACGTCAACGGCGCCATGCTGGCTCTGCCGAAACCTCACCGGAGGTTGTAGCGAGCAGCGGGGGATTTTGCCGCGTCGCTGACGCATGTTATACTTGCGCCAGTGCCCCCTTAGCTCAGTGGATAGAGCACCAGCCTCCGGAGCTGGTGGCAGGCGTTCGAGTCGCCTAGGGGGTACTTGTTATTCCTCGAGATCCGGCAGGATCTCACGCAGGGCCTCCACATCCAGTGCCCCGGGCCGCAGCAGCCGAGGCGGCGATACGCTGAGATCCACGATCGATGACGCCACACCCTGAGGGCACGCGCCCCCGTCCAACACCAGTTCCACGCGACCCGCGAGATCGGCCAATGCGTCCTGTGCCGTCGCGGGAGCGGGCCTTCCCGATACGTTCGCGCTGGTCACGGCCATCGCGCCCCCGGCGGCGGCGATCAGTGCCCGGGCAACCGGATGATCGGGCAGGCGCACAGCCACTGTGTCTCGCCCCGAAGTCAGCCTTTCGGGCAAATTGGGCTGGCGGGGCAAGACGATGGTGAGGCCGCCGGGCCAGAAACGCCTTGAAAGCTCCTCAAAGGTGTCTGGCAGGTTCCTGGCGACTGCAGTGACCTTCTCGGGTCCAGAGACAAGCACGGGAATGGCCAACTCCGCGGGGCGTCCTTTGGCGGCGTAGAGTCGTTCCAGCGCCGGTTCGCTCCAGAGGTCGCAGCCGACGCCGTAGACCGTGTCGGTGGGAAAGACCACGAGCCCGTCGCGCTCCAGCGTGCTCACTGCCTGTGCGATAGCGTGCGGATCATCTGCCGGCAGCACCTCTGTGTCGTACTGCTCCGACCGCGCTTCTTTCATCGTCACCTCCGCTCTCTCGATACGGATCAGCCGGTCCCATCCAGCCAGATCGCGCAGTACCTGTATGGTGGCGTCTGGCAGCGCCTGTTGGGCGAATACAGCCAGGGCCTGCGCCTGGCGGGGATCGCATTCCAGCAGGGCCAGGCCCGGTCGGGCGAGTGTCGAAGGAAGGGCACCAATCAGCCGCTCAATCAGCGCGGTGCCCCCGGGCCCGCCATCCAGAGCCAGGCGCGGCTCGTGTTTCTGTATGCTGGCTTGCAGCTCTGGCCACGTCTCGGGGTCGATGTAGGGCAGGTTGGCCACGATGAGGTCAAAGGGTCCCGACAGGGCGCTGAGTAGATCCGACAGTACGAACTGGATGCGCTCTTGCAGCCCATAGCGCTCTGCATTCTGGCGTGCTACAGCCAGAGCCTGCTCTGAGACGTCTGTAGCGCTAACGGTAGCTGTGGGGAGTTGGCGCGCCAGCACGATGGCGAGCGCACCGCTGCCCGTGCCGACATCGACGATGCGCAACCTCTCGGGGCGGGTGGCCGCCCAGGCCAGCGCCTCATCCACGATCTGCTCCGTCTCGGGGCGCGGGATCAGCACCGCCGGCGTGACGTGCAGCGTGACGTCGTAAAAGGCGCGCTCGCCGGTCAGGTAGGGTATCGGCTCGTCATCCAGCGCGCGTTGCACCAGGGCTGTGTAGCGCTGCGCCTGGTCTGCACTCAGACATGCGTCCCAGCGGATGAGAATCTGATGGCGGTCCACCTGCAGCACGTGCGCCAGCAAAAGTTCAGCGTCCAGGCGGGGTGATTCGGCGTGGTGGGCTACAAAGAGGCGGATCGCCCAGTGCAGGGCATCGCGGATACGCGCAGGACAGGATTCGGCGGGGGGCAGGCTGCCCATCGCCGTCAGGCTACCTGCGCCAGCAGGCGCGTTTGCTCCTCAGCAGCGAGTTGGTCGATGAATTCATCGATCTCGCCAGAGAGCACGCTCTCCAGCTGATAGGTTGAGTAGCCGATGCGATGATCCGTGACCCGGTTCTGCGGATAGTTGTACGTGCGAATCTTTTCGCTGCGTTCGCCGGTGCCCACCTGCGCGCGGCGTTCCTCGTCCCGCTCGTTAAAGCGTGCGCTGTACTCGAGATCGTACAGGCGCGCACGCAGGACTTCCATGGCGCGGGCCTTGTTCTGCAACTGAGAGCGCTCGTTCTGACACTGGACGACCAGTCCCGTAGGCAAGTGCGTGATGCGCACGGCAGAGTCTGTCGTGTTGACGCCCTGGCCGCCGTGGCCGCCGGCGCGGTAGATGTCGATGCGCAGGTCGTCGTCGTTGATCTGCAGATCGAGCTCGTCCGCCTCGGGAAGAACCGCGACGGTGGCGGTGGACGTGTGGATGCGGCCGCTCGTCTCTGTCACAGGGACGCGTTGAACACGATGAACGCCGCTCTCGAACTTGAGGCGGGAATAGGCGTTGCGCCCCTTGACCTCAAAGATGACCTCTTTGTACCCGCCGATGCCCGTCTCGTTGGCGCTCAGCAGACTGGTTTTCCAGCCGCGGGCGGCAGCGTACATTGTGTACATGCGGTACAGGTCCGCGGCAAACAGGCCGGCCTCGTCGCCGCCGGCGCCAGCGCGAATCTCGACGATCACGTTCTTGGCGTCACGCGGGTCCTTGGGCACGAGCAACTCCTGAAGCTCAGAGGATATCGCCTCCAGATCTTGCTCCATCCGCGCGATCTCGTCATCGATCATGGCCCGCATGTCCGCGTCATCCTCCTCCTCGCGGAGGGCGCGCGCATCCGTCAGTTCCTGATTCAGCGCCTCATAGCGGTGATACACCTGGACGATGGCCGCGACTTCGGCCTGCTCCTGCCCGTAGGTGCGCAGCAGGTTCGGATCGCTGGCCACCTCCGGCGAGGACAACAGGCGATTCAATTCATCGTATCGCGCGACAACAGCGCCGACCTTTTCAAACATCGTCTCAGGGTCTCCCACGTATAGCTCTTGCTCGACACATGATTATACCAGTGATGCACCCTTGGCGCGAAACGCGGGCGCTGGCGATATTAGCGCGTTTGGGCCTGCCAGGGCCGCTGTGGGGCCTGTGGCGTCAGCGTGTCGGCACGAGCAACCCGCCAGACGGCCCCGGACTCATCGATGGCGCGGGCCAGGGCGGCGTCCACCCACATGCCTGCCATCTGGCTGTCGGCCTGGATGCGTGCATTGAGGAGCAGTTCGACGGGACCCTGCATGTGTGGGATCTGGGCCTGCCAGCCGCCCTGCAGCTCCATGGTGAAACTCAGCTTGGCCGAGCTGTCTGCCGATGAAAGGTGGAACTTGAGATGAGCGACGGGAGCCTGATGCTCGCGCAGGGTCTCCACCACCGCCTGTATGACCCGGATCACCTGTGCGCGTCCATCCCCCGCGAGATCGGCCATCAGCGCCCGGTCCACCCAGGCCAGCTGCGTCTCGCCCGCGCCGTACCGGTCATAGTCGATGGGGATCGGAAACGCGGGGGCAGGCGCCTGGCCGCTCTCGACGAGCTCCCGCCATCGGGATACCTCTGTGGCATCCAGCGAGTTCTGGGAGATGAGCGGCGTGCCGGGGAGCCTCGCCCGCGCCAGCCCCTCGAGCTCTGCTCGGGCATCGGCGTCCAACAGGTCTGCTTTGTTCAGTATGAGCACGCCTGCCTCATCCATCTGCCGGTCCAGAATGTAGAGCACCTGGTCGCTAAAGGGCAGGGGCTCGCCTCGCAACCGTCGCAGCAACAGCCGGCTGTCTGTGAACACCGACAGGCTTTCGCAGTTGGCGTCCAGCTCGGGGCGGGCGCGCAGGGGAAGGACGACCGTAGCGATCAGATCTGCGCAGGACCCGACCGACTCAGCGTAGATCACCTCGGGCCGGGCATTGGCGTTCAGCTCGGTAAGCACATCCAGCAACTGGTCGAAGGAGCAGCAGAAACAGCCGCCGGTGACCTGGACCACAGGGATGTGCTCGGCCTGTACAAAGGCGGTGTCCACCAGAAAGCGCCCCTGGTCGTTAGTCACGATGCCCACACGCTCGCCGCCGGCGATGTGCTGCCGCGCCGCCTGCACGATCGCGGTTGTCTTGCCACTGCCAAGGAAACCGTTGACGAGATGGATGCGAGTCATCGGGGGCCTTTGCTGTGCCGCGCGATGGCCTCTTCCAGCAGGGCCAGCAGCTCGCGGTTGCCGGGGATAATGGAAGAGAACGCCAGGGTTCCGTCGATCAGGATGGATGGCAGGTTGGTGATGCCCATCTGTTTCATGCGGGCCACGTTCTCTGGCACCGTGATCTTGTACTCGACCATATCGACCTGGCCGCCGAGCTCGGCGGCGGCACGCTGTGCGGCGCCCAGCATATAGCCGCAGGCCGGACAGGTGTCCGAGTCCAGCGTAAAGACTTCTATCAAAGGCCGTTCCAGTGAAGGGTAGTGAGGAAGGTCGATCTGGTAGTGGACCTGCGGTGCGTGATAGTGGGCCATCACCTCGCGGTATCGCGCGGGATCGCGCACGGCCTCCACCACACCGATGACGTTCTCGATGGGTGTGTCATACGGCATGTCGCAACCCGGCGCCAGGATCAGGTTGTGTGTGTCCACCACTGCCAGCGCATCGACCACCCACTTGATGTTGTCCTGCTGTGACCCCAGCAGCATCACGGTGGTCAAGGGGATATTCCCGCCGATGGTGATCCCGTGCCGGTCGGTGATCTCCTTGGCTGCCGCCAGATCGATGTTCTCGTCGATGCAGATGGCGTCGGGCGCCGTGTGGCACATGACATCCATATTCTTGGTGGCATCGCCACAGACAAAGAGTGAGGAGGGCACACCTCGTTGGCGCAGGTCCGCAAAAAGGCTGCTGAGGGGTGCCTCGAGGTATGATGCAAAGGTGCGCGGGGATATCTGCGACACCAGCGGGTCCACGTACGCAATGACGTCCATACCCGCGTCAATGTAGAGATCCGACATGCGGCGGGCGACACGGGTGGCATAGTCCAGCAGCGCGGTGACGTATGCTGGATCATCGAACATGTCCATAAAGATGTCGGTGCCGCGCAGATGGGAGGCCAGGGTCAACGGACCGCAGACCAGGCCGTACAGCGCCGTGCGGTCCCCGACCTCAGCTTTGAGGCGCGACATCGCCTCCAGGACCACGGGCAGACGGCCCTGATGCCGCTCGGGCAGCACGCTGGGGATGTCCTTGCGAACCGCCAGCGGGTGGGTCGCCACGGAGGGCGGGGCCTTGGACGCCCAGGCCAGCTCGCAACCCAATATCTCCGCCTCCAGCTGAAGGTCAAAGATGACCGGCTGCCCATCGGGGTCGTAAAGTGCGTTGACCCGCAGCAGCGCCTCTACAAGGGCGTCCGCATCCCTCAGCAGGGTGGTGGCGTCGGTTCCGGTGAGCTTGCCGGCGTGGACACCGGCAAAGGGCAGCCAGGGCACCGATGGGACTGTTTCGTGGGCCAGCGCGGCGAGCAACAGTTCGCGGCCGCTGGTGTACTGATCATGATTCATGGTGACTCCTCGGTGTGTTTGCCCGCATAATATCTGCAGGGCTCGCCTGGTGGCAAGTGGCATCGGGCGCGTGATTGCGGGTCGCTAGGTTTGCGATGCCTTGAGCGATATGGTAGAATATACTTTAGTCAGATGGTAGACTTTTGTGCGGATTTGAGACCATAGGCGAATGACAATGCAGGATCGCAGGGCGTCCGGATCACGGACCTATTATATCACACAGCGGCCGCGCGAGTGGCATCCTCCCACGGACGTTTACGAGACGGACAGAGCCATTGTCGTCAAGGTGGAGATCCCGGGCCTTCAGGAGGGCGACTTTAGCATCACCATGGTCGATCGCCGGCTGGTGATCAGCGGAAATCGCCCGGAACCGGAGCACAAGGTTAGTTACCATAATCTGGAAATACAGTACGGACCCTTTCGCACAGAGGTGCACGTGGCCGTGAACCTGCAGGAAGATGCGATCGAGGCCAGCTATGAAGGCGGGTTTCTCTATGTGAGGCTGCCCCTGGCTGGTGTCAGGCGCATTCCCATTTCGTAGTTGAGCCACGTTCACAACTGTCGCCGCCTGGGGTCTAGAGAGTTGAGCATATATGTCAGAATCGCATTCAGTTGAGCAACAGGTAGAGCAGGAGGTGCGAGAGAACCACGAGAATGAGCAAGCTGTCCGTGAACTGGAGACCGTTTCCATCCTTCCTCTTCGGAATACGGTCGTCTTTCCTGCCAACGTCCTCCCTCTGCTCGTAGAGCGTCCCGGTTCCATACAGCTCATCGATGATGCGCTGGCGGAAGACCGCGTGGTGGCTCTGGTCGCGCTCAAGAACCCGGACGTCAAGGACCCTGAGCCTGCAGACCTGTACGAGGTCGGCGTGCTGGCGGTGGTCCATCGTATGGCCAGGGACAGAGAGGGCGCCGCACTCCGGCTGATCGTCCAGGGACTGGATCGCGTGCGTATCCGCGAGGTCCTGCAGACAGAACCGTACATGCGGGCGACGTATGAGCGCGTGCCCGAGTCCGCTGTAGAAGGTGTCGAGCTGGAGGCCCTTGTGCGCAGCCTGAAGGACCTGTTCAAAAGAACCGCCGAACTGACGGCACATTTCACAGAGGAGACCGTCAGCGCTGTTCTCGAGACCGAGGAGCCGGCGCGGCTGGCGTATCAGGTGGCCGCCAACACGCGCATGCCGTTGGAGGGCCGCCAGGAGCTGCTGGAGCTGGACGATGTCTCGGAAAAACTGCGCCGCTTGATCGAGCTGTACACGCGCGAGATCGACATTCTCGAATTGGGGCAAAAGATTCGAAACGACGCCCAGTCCGAGATCGGCGATATGCAGCGCAAGTACTTTTTGCAGGAGCAGCTCAAGGCGATCCAGCGGGAGCTGGGCGATGACAGCGAGCAAGTCATCGAGGCACGAGAACTCGCCGAGCGCATTGCAGAGGCAGGGATGCCGGAGGAGGCGGAGCGAGAGGCCAACCGGGAGCTGGACAGGTTAAGCAAACTGCCCCCGGCGGCCGCAGAGTATTCGGTGATTCGTACCTATCTGGATTGGCTGATCAGCCTGCCCTGGAAGACGGCTACTGAGGACAACCTCGACGTCAAGGCGGCGCGACAGGTGCTAGACGAGGACCACTATGGTCTCACAGAGATCAAAGATCGCATAGTGGAGTATCTGGCAGTGCGCAAGCTGCGACAGGAGCGCTCCGGTGAGCCGCGAGAGGAAGCCTCCAGGGACCTGATCCGGCGTGAGCGAGAGGGTGTCATCCTGTGTCTGGTGGGCCCGCCCGGCGTGGGCAAGACCTCGCTGGGGCAGTCCATCGCACGCGCGCTCGGGCGCGAGTTTATCCGGCAGTCACTGGGGGGCGTGCACGACGAGGCCGAGATACGCGGCCACCGGCGCACCTACATTGGCGCCATGCCCGGGCGTATCATGCAGGCTATTCGCCGCAGCGGCACCCGGAACCCGGTGTTCATGCTGGACGAGATTGACAAGGTGGGCGCCGATTTTCGTGGCGATCCCACCTCCGCATTGCTCGAGGTCCTGGACCCAGAGCAGAATGCCGAATTCCGCGATCATTATCTGGGTGTGCCCTTTGATCTGTCGCAGGTGATGTTCATCACGACTGCGAATATGCTGGATACCATCCCGTCGCCTCTTTTGGACCGGATGGAAGTGTTGCAGCTCTCGGGGTACACCGAACGCGAAAAGCTCGCTATTGCCCAGGGTTATCTCGTACCCCGCCAGATCCGTGAGAACGGACTGCGCGAGGGGGAGGTCAGCTTTGAGGAAGAAGCGCTGGCCCGAATCGCGCGTGACTATACGCGCGAGGCAGGGGTGCGCAATCTGGAGCGGATGATTGGTTCCGTGTGCCGCAAAGTGGCGGCCCGCGTTGCCGCAGGGGATGCTGACCACACGACGATACGTGCGGAGGATGTCCCCGATTATCTGGGCAAGCCGCGATACTTTTACGATGTCGCTGAGCGCACCGAGATCCCGGGCGTGGCCACGGGCCTAGCCTGGACACAGAGTGGCGGCGACATCCTCTTTATTGAAGCTACCAAGATGAAGGGCCAAAAGGGCTTTGTGGTGACCGGCCAACTGGGCCAGGTGATGCAAGAATCAGCCAGGGCGGCCCTGAGTTATGTCCGTTCGAACGCCTCCGATCTGGGCGTCGATCCGGACGTGTTTGATACGCTGGACATCCATCTGCACGTACCGGCCGGCGCCATCCCCAAGGATGGCCCCTCGGCGGGCGTCGCAATGGCTACCGCGCTGGCATCTCTGGTCAGCGGGCGTCCGGTGAATGGCGATCTGGCCATGACAGGCGAGATCACGCTGCGGGGGCTGGTGCTCCCGGTGGGCGGCATCAAAGAAAAGGTGTTGGCCGCGCATCGCGCCGGCATCAAACGTGTGTGCCTGCCCAGGCGCAATGAACGAGACCTAAGTGAACTGCCCGAGCAGGTCCTGCAAGAACTCGAGATCATCCTCGTCGATCGAGTGGAGCAGGTCCTCGCGGCAGCTTTGGATACGGAAGGACACAATAGTGGCAAGACGAAAAAGCAACAGGGGGCCGACCCAGGGTAACATGGAATGGTATGCGATGGATCTCCATATGCATACCCCGGCCTCAAAGGATTATCAGGACGAGGGCGTTACTTATCTCGACATTCTACACAAGGCCGAAGCCGAGGGCCTTTCGATTTTGGCATTTACCGATCACAACTCGGTCGCCGGGTATGCGCAGATGGTGCGCGAGATCGAGGATCTGACGCGCTGGGAAGAGGCGGACCGGCTGCGCCCCGAGGAAAAGGCGCGTTTGGAAGAGTACCGGCGTTTGATGGACAAACTCCTGGTGCTTCCAGGTTTTGAGCTCACGGCAACCTTTGGCTTTCACGTCATTGGGATTTTCGAGCCCGGAACACCGGTGCGCAGCCTGGAGCACGCGCTGCTGGATCTGAACGTGCCGGTGGCACTGCTCGAAAAGGGTGAGACCGAGGTGGGGCCAACGGTGGATGTTATCACTGCCTATGAGGTGATGGCCGAGGCCGGAGCCCTCGTGATGGCACCGCACGCCAACTCGACACACGGCGTGGCCATGTTCGGCATCAGCTTTGGGGGTCAGACGCGTATCGCCTATACCCAGGACCCCAACCTGCACGCGCTCGAGGTGACCGACCTCGAGGGCGGCAAGCGCAGGCGCACGACCGCCTCGTTTTTTGACGGCAGCAAGCCCCAGTACCCCCGCAGGATGCACTGCATCCAGGGGTCTGACGCCCATCGCATCAAGGGCGAGGGCAAGAACCTGGGCGTGGGCGAGCGGGCGACGGAGGTCTTTCTTCCCGAGCTCAGTTTTGCGGCGCTCAAGCAGCTCTTCCTGGGCGATGATTTTGCCCGTACGCGGCCGTACCGGCACACGGCGCAACCTTTTGACCATGTCGAGGCCGCCCGCGCCCAGGGGCCGACGCTTGTGCAGTCATTCCACGAGAATATGACCCGGGCCGGCGGGAACCTGCACGCCATCGTGCGCGATGCGGTGGCCTTTGCCAACACCAACGGCGGCACCATCTACGTCGGGCTGAGCGCCAACCAGCGCGTCAAGCCCAAAGGTGTGGACAATGCCTCACAGGCCCTCAAGGCGCTGCGGGAGGAGATCTCCCGGCAGGTCACCCCGCCGCTGGATGTGAGCCTGGACACGCTCAAGTCAGGTGACGTCGATATTGTGCGGATCGGAGTGCCGCGGGGCAGGGAACGCCCCTATGTGATGGAGGGCAGCAGGTTCTATATCCGCAAAGAGGCAGAGACCAGCCTCGCGGTGCGGGATGAGATCATGGCACTCGTGCGTGGGACACTGGCTGAGACCGGGCAGCTCGAGGGAGCGACCGACACGGGGTCCGAGGTGGCACCGGCGGAGACGAAGGAGGACAGGGCTCAGCCCTCGTCGGGGCAACGGGCAAGCACGAAGGAGCCCGCTGCCAGGTCTGGCCAGAGCAGCGCCAGACCGAGCCAGCCGCGGCGACGCAGCAGCAAGGCCTCCGGAGGCGACGCTGAGGAGAGTGGCGCACAGGCAAGCGATGCCGCTGTCGAGGTGGAAGAGGCTGCTGAGCGCGAACCCGCCGGCAGCACAGGTCACTCCGATGCGGAGCTCGCGATCGAGGCACCTCGTACAGGGGTTGAGATCTATGAGACCATCGTCCGCCAGGGCACACAATACCATACCATGCGTGACCTCCGTGACGGCAGCCTGGTGCACAATGTAACGCGCACCTCAGCGAGGCGGCTCTGGCGATATGCCATTGCCCTCCATGAAAAGGGCACCTTTGGCGAGGACAAGGTCGAGTGGAAGGATGGTTTGGGGCTGTGGCACAAGTATCTGCGCTCTGGCAAGCCTCACTTTGACCTGGTGCAAAAAGACAAGGCTGGTGAGACCCACATCTACTATGGGGTCTCCGAGGACGGCATCCACGGCGCCTGGCGCACACTGGTCGGCGAGCACGAGTGAGCGGAGCCGCTACTGTGGGCAACGGTGTCGCTATCCGTCCCTTTGAAATGTCTGACTATGACGCGGTGTACGCGCTGTGGCAATCGGGTGCGCCTGGCATTGAGCTACGCCCCTCTGACAGTCGCGCCGAGGTCGCCAGGCGTTGCCAGCGAGACCGCGAACTGTTCCTGGTAGCGTTGCTCGATGAGCATATCCCCGGTGTGGTCATGGGGGGATGGGACGGCCGGCGAGGGTGGATCCATCACCTGGCGGTTTCGCCACAAGTGCGAGGGCAAGGCATCGCGCGCGCCCTGGTCTACGATCTGGAGGATCGCCTGGCGCGTGTCGGTTGCTTCAAAGTGAACCTGCTCGTGCGCCAGGAGAACGCCGCAGCGCGAAACCTGTATGCCGGGCTGGGTTACTCGGAAATGGCCAGCCTGGTGGCAATGGGAAAGGAACTCTGTCCTGCCGCAGGGCACTGAACACGGCTATTTGGTCGCAGTGCGCGGCCGTGGATAGAGAGGTTGGTTGGTATGTTCGAGATCGCTTTTCTGGGCACGTCTGCCTCCGCTCCCTCCGTGGAGCGGGGGCTCTCATCTGCCCTTGTTCTGTACCGCGATCAGCGTTTTATGGTCGATTGCGGCGAAGGCACGCAGCGGCAGTTGTTGCGCAGCCGGCTTGGCTTTCGCAAGATTGACAAGATTCTGTTGACGCACGGGCATCTGGATCATATTCTTGGGTTGGGCGGCCTGGCCTCCACCTTTTCGCGGTGGGAGTCCATCGACGAACTGACCATCTATGGCGGGCAGTGGGCGCTCCAGCGCGTCCAGGATCTGATGGACGTGGTGCTCCGTGGAGGCGAGGTAGACACGCAGATCGTGTATGTGCCTGTCCGTACTGGCCCGGTGTGGTCGGGCGATGGCATGCAGATCAGCGCCTTTCCGGTGAGCCACCGGGGACCGGGCTGCTTTGGCTATGTGTTTGAGGAGCCAGCGCGCCGGCCATTCCTGGCAGAGCGCGCGGAGGAACTGGGCGTGCCCCGGGGCCCCGAGCGCAAGCGTTTGGTGCAAGGGGAGGCCATCGTTCTGGCCGACGGTCGTCGTATCGCGCCAGAGGATGTGCTGGGCGATCCGATCGATGGGGTCCGTCTGGTGCACGTCGGCGATGCCGGGCGTACAGACAACCTTATGGAGGTCTGCCAGGGTGCGGATGCTCTGGTGATCGAGTCCACGTATGTCGATCGGGATGCCGATATGGCTGACCGCTTTGGACACCTTACGGCGGCGCGAGCGGCTCGCCTGGCGCGCGATGCTGGCGTGGCCAATCTGTTGCTGGTGCACATCTCGCGTCGCTATTCCGAGCGCGAGATATTGCGTGAGGCGCAGGAGATTTTCCCGAATACCATTGTCCCGCGGGATCTCGATCACTTTCGGGTCACCCGCGGCCGGGTCGATGTTGTGGAGCCGGAGTAGGATCGCGCGGCTGAACGCGCACCCATGGTCTGGAGGACAGCGTGAGCGAACTGGTCTTTCTCAAGCTCGGCGGCTCGCTGATCACGGACAAGCTGCGTCTGGAGTCTCCTCGGACGACCGTTATCGAGCGCATGGCGCGAGAGATCCACAATGCGCTGGCTGCCCGCCCCGATCTATCGCTGGTGCTCGGCCATGGCAGCGGCTCCTTCGGACACTTTGCTGCCGACCGGTACAAGGTGCACAAAGGAAACCTCGAGGACTGGCGCGGTTACGCGGAGACGGCGGGTGCGGCGCAGCGGCTGAACAGGCTGGTCGTCGATGCCATGCTGGGGGCGGGGGTGCCGGTGGTGTCGCTGCAGCCGTCGGCTTCGGCACGCTGCAGCGCCGGGGAACTCGTGGAGCTGAACCTGGATCCGGTTACGACGCTTTTGGACAGGGGTCTGGTGCCTGTGGTGTACGGCGACGTGGCACTGGATAGCGCGCAGGGCTGCACGATCCTGTCTACGGAGCAGATTTTTGCCTATATGGCGCGCGTGCTGTGTCCCTCTCGCATTATCATGGCCGGTGAGGTGGCCGGTGTGTACTCGGGCGACCCGCACCGGGACACGATCGTTCGGCTGGTGCCCGCCGTCACGGCGCGCAACTATGCCCAGGTGGAAGAGATGCTCTCGGCCTCCTTTGGTGTCGATGTCACCGGGGGGATGCTCACCAAGGTGCGGTCGCTGTTTGCGCTGGCCACAGAGATGCCCGGATTGCAGGTCCGGATCGTGACCGGACGTACGCCGCAGCTCGTGGAACGGGTCCTGGCCAGTGCCGATGTTCAAGAGGGCACGCTGCTAGAGTACTGATTTCGTGTGCCCGGTGATCACAGAGTTGGCGATCAGTAGCCAGGGCACATGACAGAGAAAGTAGAAGTATGACGGGTTTTGTCTCTTTTGCCGTGATCTTTAGCCTGCTGATCTTTGTGCACGAGCTGGGCCACCTGCTCGCAGCCAAGGCGACGGGTGTGAATGTCGAAGAGTTCGGCTTTGGTTACCCACCGCGCCTGGCGGGGTTGGGACAGTGGCGGGGGACGGCGATCACGCTAAACTGGATCCCCTTTGGCGGCTTTGTCCGTATGCACGAGGATGAGCCTGGTGTGGCCGGTGGCCTCGCGGGCAAGAGTCGCAAGGTGCGTGCCTTTGTGTTTGCGGCCGGTTCGCTCATGAACCTGTTGTTGGCTATCGTACTGTTCACCGTGCTCTTTCTGGTCGGTGCGCTCACGCCCGTGGACAAGGCGGGTGCTGGGATCTACTTTGTGGCGCCTGACTCTCCCGCGGAGATGGTGGGAATCACTGTGGGCGATACGATCTTGAGCATTGGGGGCGAGCCTGTCGACGATGTCGATGAGGCCGTGGCGCTGATTCAGGCGAGTCTTGGCCAGCAGGTGGAGATTGTTCTGAGCCGCAATGGGCGGACTCTGGAGCCCGTGATGGTGACGCCGCGTGTGAACCCGCCGGAGAACGAGGGTTCGCTCGGTGTTGCGCTGGATCTGCCCCTCGAGCGGCAGGCCTACTCGCTTGGCGAGGCCATTCCTCGTGGCCTGCAGACCACCTGGCGCATGGTGCAGGGCCTCTATCTGGCGCTGCGCTCGGCCGTTAGCGGCGAGACCGCTCTCGAGCTCAGCGGGCCGGTGGGCATCTACCAGCACACCGCACAGGCTGCGCGATCTGGCATCGAGCAACTTATTGAGCTCACCGGGATGTTGAGCGTCAACCTGTTCATGCTCAACCTTCTGCCCTTGCCAGCGCTGGACGGCGGCCGCCTGATCTTTGTCCTGCTGGAGTGGATTCGCGGGGGCAAGCGGGTACCGGCCGAGAAAGAGGGACTCGTTCACCTCGTCGGCATGATGCTCTTGATCGCCGTCATGGTCCTGGTCACGTACGCGGACATCCGAAAACTGATTGGATAGTCGATGCCTGCGATGGTCGGTCGCCTTTGGCGCCGTCGCTACGGCTGTGGCAACGGGGGGACAACAAGATGACTGAAGAGTTCAAGACCGCACTTGAAGAGCTGGCCTCGCTCAAGGGTGAGGTGAATCCGGCGCTCATAATACGCATTTCCAGGGCCGGGCCCGAGGATATCGCCTGGTTTCGTGAGCGGTTTCCCCGGGTGCCGGACGCGCTTCGCAAGGCTGTGCTTGCCAGTATGGTGGAGATCGCCGAGGCCGACTTTGAGCTGAATTTTACGGGGCTGTATCGCGTCGCACTGGACGACGTTCTGCCGGAGGTGCGCCGTCTGGCCGTCGAAGGCCTGTGGGAGGATGAGCGGCTCGATCTGATCGGTACGCTGATCGCTTTGCTCGAGTCGGATCCCAGCGACATGGTTCGCGCGGCAGCCGCGACTTCTCTCGGGCGGTACATCTACCTGGCTGAGTGCGATGAACTGGACAGCGCTCGCGCGGCACGCGTGCGGGAGGCTCTGGAGCACGCCCATGCCAGCCAGTCGCTCGAGGTCGCCCGCCGTGCGCTCGAGTCGCTGGCTTTTATCAACACAGATGCCATTACACGGCTGATCGATGCCGCCTATGCGCACTCGGACCCTCTGATGCGGCAGAGCGCACTCTTTGCCATGGGGCGGAGCGCAGATCGCTTTTGGTCCGAGACCGTGCTGGCCGAGCTGCACAGTGACGAGGCCGCTATGCGCTTTGAGGCCGCCCGTGCTTCGGGAGAGCTGCGACTCACTCGTGCTCTGCCCATGCTCGCACGGATCATCACCGGCGATCGGGACGCCGAGGTGCAGGCGATGGCTGTCTGGGCGATGGGCGAGATTGGCGGAGAACGTGCGCGCCAACTGCTTGAGCGGCTCGTAGAGGGCGAGGACGAGGCCCTCAGCCTGGCAGCTCAGGACGCGTTGGACGGGCTGGGCTTTGCTAACCTTGAACTCGATATGTTCGTTTTCGATACCGAGGACGAGGAGAGCCTGCTTCATGCTCACCATGCACACGCTCATGATGAGCTGGACCTGGAGGACGCTGAGGAAGAGTTGGACGCGGAGGATGACGGCAGTCTGACAGACTATCGCCGGCTTTTTGAGCGTTATATGGACGAAGATGACGACTCGGACGATGTCGATGACGATGATTGGCCGGACGACTTTCTCGAACAGGGCTAAGTGATGGGTGGCAGCAGCGCTTGTGCGAGGCAGGATCATGAGCCTGTCGCACAGATGCAGGCCGTGGTGAGCGGGTACGTACAGGGTGTGAACTTTAGGTTCTACACGCGGCAGCAGGCTCAAAGGCTTGGTTTGGCAGGGTGGGTTAGGAACGAGGCCGATGGCACCGTCCATGTTCTGGCGCAGGGCTCGCGAGACGCGTTGCTATCGCTGCTCCGCTGGCTGCAGCGTGGGCCAGGCCTGGCCGAGGTGACCAACGTCGAGGTGTCGTGGGGAGATGCTCGGGTACCATATACCGGCTTTGAGGTGCGCTACTAGATGAAAGGCAAGCCCGAGCGGGTTGCGTGGGCTGTGCTGCTGACCGCTTTTGCCACCTTTGTGATCCTGGCAGTCAGCATCCCGCTCGCGATCCGCTGGAATCGAATGTACGCGGAGGAACCCCGCACCGCCACCGTAGAGTCACTCGTGGGCACGGTGGTGGTTGAGGAGCCGGTGGGCACGGGCCCCATCCCGCTCGGCAAGGGCCAGAGCCGGGTGGTCCCCGAGGGCACCGTGATCTACGCCGACGACACAGCCGAGGCGGTGGTGACGTTTTTTGACCACAGCTTTATGCGGATGTTCTCCGGAGCGGCGGTCCGTCTGGAGCACCTGCGCTCGCCGCGGCACGAGAGCAGCGAGCTGCCTACCGCGATCTGGCTTAACCATCTCGCCGGACGTATTCGCATCGGGACAGCGCTCGCGGCGGGCAAGGCCCTCGACTTTCAAGTGGCCACTGTCTATGGCGAAATTGCGCTCGCTGAAGATGGCAGTTACGCGGTCGAGGTGGGCGATGCGCGTACTGAGGTGACAGCGTACCGCGGCCAGGCCAACGTGACCGCTCAGGGTCAGACGGTGCGCGTTGAGGCTCGGCAGCGGACAGAGATCACAGAGGGCAACCCGCCCGAGCTTCCCGTGGGTGCGGCGCGCAATCTGATCGCGAACGGAGAGTTTGCCGAGCCGCTCGACGAGTGGCGCATCTTTAACGATCAGGGAACCGATGGCGGTGACGTTGACGGTCAGGCCGAGCTGGTGGTGGATGGCGGTCGTGAGGCGATTCGCCTCTCCCGCACAGGTGGGCAGGGGAACCATTGCGAGACCATCCTGGAGCAGATGATTGAGGCGCCGGTGCCGGACCCGGCCACGACGCTGATGGTGCGGGCCACCGTCAAGGTGCGCTACCAGGGGCTCTCCGGCGGCGGGTATCTGGCGTCAGAGTACCCGCTCATGATCCGTATCACCTATCGCGACGTCTATGACAGCGAGGCCGAGTGGATTCAAGGTTTCTACTATGAGAATCCGGCCGGCAGTCCCACCACTTTTGGTCTGGAGATCCCCCAGGATCGCTGGTACCTCTTTGAATCCGAGAACCTGTTGGAGGTTCTGCCTATCAGCCCCTACCGCATCATCAAGATCCGCGTCTATGCCGCGGGATGGGATTATGACAGCCTGATCTCAGACATCAGCCTGATCGTTGAGTAGCGGTCTGGGTGGGCGCAGATCGCGCAGCTGGGCCATGTACAGGGCCCGAATGTCGGACAGGATGCGGTGGTAATCGGCGGTGCGATAGTCAGGATAGGTCCACGGCAAGACGGTGAACTGCCTGTCGCGATAGAGCAGCGTCACCTCAGCATAGATCCCCTGCGAGAGATAGATGCGATGGGCCTGGTCTTTGGTGGTGGCGAGCACGAGTTTGCCGCCGCAGATGTAGCCGGGATCGAGGTTGATCGTCCTGCGTCCGTTCTCGCGACACGAATCCTCCAGCCCATTCGTCCATACCTTGATTTGCGCCAGGGCTTCCGGGTCGATGAGCTTGCCGGCGCTGACAAACCGGCGCAGGATGTGCGGTCCCAGCTCGGGGGCGTAATAGTCGGTGTAGGTGAAGGGGAGATCCGGACTGATATAGTCCAGTGGGCCGTAGCGTCGCGAGAGGGCCTCCTGTGCGCGGACAAAGGCCTCGGGTCGGGCCGACAACATCGCCACGATCAGCTTGACGGGTAGCGGCTCACGGATGTCTCCCAAAGGGCACCTCCCCGCGCGACTAGAAGCCCAGGCCACGCTCCTTCATGCTGAGGAAGGATTGTGTGCCGCCGATGATGAGATGATCCAGCACCTGGATATCCAGCAGGGCCCCGGCTTTGACAGCATCCCGGGTGACCTGGATATCGTCAGCGGAGGGGCTGGTGTCGCCGCTGGGGTGGTTGTGGGCCAGGATGATGCTGGGTGCGTTGTCCCTCACGGCATCGGCGAAAAGCTCGGACATCCGGATCATGGATGCGTTGACGTTGCCGCGATAGACAACCACCGCTCGTTGGACGCGATTGCGCGTGTCCAGAAGCAGGACGTGCATCTCTTCCTGGTTGAGGCCGGCCATTCTACCCGCCAGAATATTGGCGGCATCGGCCGGGCTCGAGATACGGGCGCGGGCATCGGTGTCGGCGGCCACCAGGCGCTTGCCCAACTCCAGCGCCGCCTGGATCTGTGAGGCTTTGGCGAGGCCAATTCCGTCAACCGTGCACAGCTCCGCGATGCTCGCACGGGCGACGCCGGGCAGGCCCTCAAAGGCGTTGATGACCCGTTGGGCCAGGCTCAGGACGTTCTCCTTGCGTGAGCCCGTGCGCAAGGCGATGGCCAGGAGTTCGGCATTGGAGAGTGCGCTGGCGCCATAGTACTCTAGTCGCTCACGAGGCCGGTCGTTGACGGGCATCTCTTTGATCAATGTGTGGTACGATGTGTCTGCCATGATCGTCTCCGAGGTGGCGGCCGGTGTATTCTCTCACCGGTCAGTCTAGCGGGCGCCAGGCGCTCTGTCAATGCTCTCTGGAGGTTTCGACCGCGTGCAGACAACGCCCGATAGCGATGTGCGGGACATCTCCGTTGGGCAGGATGAGCTCTACGATCTGGCCTTGGCCGTGCTCTCCCGCGGCTCTTGTTTCAGCTTTGTCGCCAGGGGCGTCAGCATGCTGCCCTTTATCCACGGCGGGGATCGGCTGATGATTGAGCCCTGCCAGGGCGGCGACCTGAGGCGCGGGGACGTGGCTTTTTACGTCGGTGAGGGGGGCGGCCTGCTGGCGCATCGGTTCCTGGGCTGCAGCCGAGACGGGATCACGCTGCTGATACGCGGCGACGCCGTCTGGCGCGTGCCGGAGCGCGTTGCTCCGGCGCAGGTGCTGGGTCGTGTCCTCCGGGTGCAGCGGGGAGCTGGCCGGTGGTGCACGCTGGGCCGTATGTCGCGCATGGCTGTGCTCCTCTGGCACAGGTTATTTCCTTACCAGCTGAATCTCTATCAACGCATCTCGCGCTGGCGGGCCTGAGGCCGTGGAGCAATGGCCGGGCATGTCAACCCCGAAACACAAGCCGGGCCGGATAATCCGGAATAGGGGCAATGAGGCGGGCGCACTTACAGCCACAGGCTACGGGTGCGCCCGTGTGTCATGAGAAATACGCTAACTGCGCGGTAGGTGCTCGATTTGCGTCTCGCCCTGACGCTTGCGCAGGTAGTCGCCAACTCTCCATTCCGGCATAGCGCGCTGATCGCGGGTCTTGCCCGAGGGCTGGCGGATAGTGGCAAAGAGCACGTCGCGATACTCGGGATCGTCGTCGCCGGAAGATACGTCGACGCGCTTGGCGTAGAGGTTGACGATCTCACCTTCCCAGTGGGTGCTCAGGGTTCTCACCGATATGATAAGGCTGATAACGGCAGCCAGGGCGACACCCAGCAAGCCCTCTGGTGGAAAGTCTTCGACAAAGATCACCAGGGCTGCCCCGATCAGGCCAAAGATGAGTAGCGTAATCAGCGCGTACTTGACTGTCTGATGCATGCACCCGGCACGGTTGGTGATCGGCTCGGACGCCGCTGGCGATTGTGGCGCAGTTGTCCGCTGGCCTGCAGGTGTACTCAGGCGCACGGGGGGCACGTTAGCAGCGGCACTGGCCGGGGCGACAGGAGGAGGGGCCTGGTAGGGTGTCGCTGGAATCCAGCGATCGCCCAACCAGAGGTGCCAGGCGCCGCTACCCGCCTGTTGCATCCAAAAGCGGCCTTGATCGTCGGTAACGCGGAGCCCATTCACGGCGTCGTTATAGGCGTCGGCATCAAGACGGCCTGCCTGGTACTCGGAAGTGTAGAACTGGAACTGCAGCTCTGCCTCCACGAATCGCGCTTGTTCGTTCATATGACCTCTTTAGCATGGCATGTGTTCACTTGCGCTCAGCACTGCGCGTGATGATATAGGACACGGGGGCAGGCGTCAACGCGATTCCGCCCTGGTATGCCGCAAAGATTGACAGTTTGGCCAGCCGGGGCTAGAATCACTGTACATGTAAGGATCCGGAAGAGTAACCGGTCAAGCGACGCACAGAGAGCCTCTGCAGGCTGAGATGGGGGCGCGGGCGCGGCCGGTGAATGGGCCGGTGAACAGCGCAGGTGAAGCTCATGTAGCCTGCGCCGGCGGCAGCCCCGTTATCATGGCTGGCGCGTGTCGACTCGCGTCGCGCGGTTGAGCGAGGCCGGTGTGCATATCGGCCTAAGCAGGGTGGTATCGCGGGAGTCACTCTCGTCCCTGGCAGCGTCTGCTGTGGGCGAGAGTTTTCTATTATGAACAAGCGACTGGGGGTGGCCTTGATGGAAAAGAAGCGCATTCTCACCGGCGACAGGCCCACGGGTAAACTTCACCTGGGGCACTATGTCGGGAGTCTCGCCAACCGTGTGCGCCTGCAGGATACCTATGAATGTTTCTTTATCGTTGCCGATCTGCATACGCTGACGACCAAACCGGAAAAAGAGTCGATCGCGCAACTCAGCGATAACATCCATAATGTCGTGCTTGACTATCTCGCGGTCGGAATCGATCCGGCCCGCAGCACGATCTACCTGCAGTCGGCGGTGCCGGCGATCTATGAGATCAATCTCTTTTTCGAGATGCTGATCACAGTGCCCAGGCTTCAGCGCGTGCCGAGTATCAAGGACATGGCCGCGGCTGCCAATCTGAACGAGGAGTCGCTGCCCTTTGGCCTGTTGGGGTATCCGGTGCTGCAGGCTGCCGATATCCTCATGCCCCGTGCCCACCTGGTGCCGGTGGGAAAAGACAACGAGGCGCATGTGGAGGTGACCCGTGAGATCGCGCGCCGGTTCAACTATCTGTATGGCGAAGTCTTTCCTGTCCCGGACGTCCTCGTGAGTGAGGTGCCCTCACTGGTGGGTACCGACGGCCAGGCCAAAATGTCCAAGAGTCTGGACAATGCCATCTATTTGTCCGATGATGTCAGTACCGTGCGCAAAAAGGTGAACGGGATGTTCACGGACCCCAACCGCATCCGGGCCGATGTGCCGGGGCGTGTCGAGGGCAATCCGGTATTCATCTATCACGATGTGTTCAACCCCAACAAGGCACAGATCGAGGATTTCAAGGCGCGCTATCGCGAGGGGCGCATCGGCGACGTCGAGGTCAAACGGGCGCTGGCAGATGCGCTGAACGCCTTCCTGGAGCCTATGCGAGAGCGGCGCGCGCGATTCGAGTCGGAGAGCGGCCTTGTCGAGCGCGTGATTTACGAGGGCACGCAGCGTGCAGCCCGCGAGGCCGAAGAGACTGTGATGCTCATGAAAAAGGCCATGGGCCTGACGGGCGTCTGGAACCGGATATCTCGCAAGGCGCGCCGGTCGATCGCCAGGGAAGGCAAAGCTGCACCGTCTCAGGACTAGTGGGCATTGCGCAGGGGCACCGTGAGAGGATGACATGAAAAAGCTGTGCTTGGCTCTATCCGTGTCCCTTCTGGCGCTGTTCTCAACAACTCGTGTTTCCGCCGACTGCCCGGGCAACCTGGCGCTCAACCCTGGTTTTGAGCAGGAGTGGTACGCGGGCAGTACGGTGGGCACGAGCATCTCCTCGTTTATCTCAAAGGAATGGCTTCCCTGGGCCGTGCTGGGCGATCCCACACAGGAAGAGGTGGGCTACAATTTCGAGCCCGAGTACAAGATTCTGCAGCGGTCTGTGCTCAACGATGGCTGGTACCGCGTGTATGCTGGAGAGCAGGCTCAGGCGTTTTTCTCCATGTACTCGACGCACACGGCTGGCTTTTACCAGCGCGTCGCTGTGCCCGAGGGCAGCCAGGTCACGTTCAGCATCTGGGTGCAGATCTATACCGGGCAGGAGGATTTGATCATCGACGGGCGGTACCCGGTCTCAGATCTGGTGCAGCCCCTGTCGGAGCCCACCCGTTCAGTCAAGGGTCCGGGCGACTATCGCGCCTATGTCGGCATCGATCCATACGGGCAGGCGCCGGCGGCGTTCGGTGACCCGTTACCCGACAGCGTCATCTGGTCCGATCCCGTCCTGGACGTCCAGACGCGCGGTAAAGATGCGGCCGGGAATCCAGTGGACGAGTGGGTGCAACTTGACGTGACCGTTACGGCACGTGCTGATCACGTGACCGTCTATACGCAGGGGCATCCGGACTATCGCACCAAGCACAATGATTCCTATTGGGATGAGGCCTGTGTGCAGGCTGTGGCGCCGGTAACGGCCACGCCTCTCCCTTCTACCACGCCAAGACCTTCTGTCACGCCGCAGCCCACCGCGACCGCGCAGCCTACCGTGACGCCCTGGCCTACACTGACGCCCACCCCACTGCGCACAGCGACACTGGCGCCGACCTCTACTCCTTTCCCCCAACTCACCCCGGTTGAGGAGGCGACTGCGACAGTCGCCGTGCTCATCGTGACAGAGACCCCGGCGGAGATCCCGACGCTGCGCACACCGACCATCACACGGGTTCCTGTGCCCACGGCGACGATGATTCCGGATGAGGTACAGGGGCGCTCGCCAACGGGGCTCCTGCTGCTCTATATCCTGAATGCGGCGCTGATCGTGCTGGTGGTGTGGTGGATCCGCAACGGTCGCCGGTTGTAGGGCCACCGATTCAGCTGGAAAGAGTACCCGCTGCAGTGATCACCGCGCGGTCGCGGGGCCAGTATCGCTGCATCACCTCGCGCACATCCTGGGCGGTGACACTGCCGACCAGGTCTGGATAGCGGCTCACATAGTCCAGTCCCAGGTCATAGGCGGCAACATTCAGCAGGTAGCCGGCGATGCCCTCGTTGGTCTCGAGATGTAATGGGAGCGAGCCGATCAGCAGCGTCCGGGCGTCATCCATCTCCTCTCGCGAAACGAGCTGGTCTCGCATCCGATCGATCTCGCCTTCAATACCCGCGATCGTTTCATCCAGATGCTCGGGCGCCACGCCAGCCGAGACGATCCACGGCCGCTGCGCGCGGTTCGCGTAAAGGTCGCTCCCGATGTCATAGACCAATCCGAGCTCGTCGCGAATGGATGCCCCCAACCGTCCCATCATCCCGAGCTCACCCAGGATCACGTTCGCGACGACGCCGGCGTAATAGTCTGCGCTGTGGCGTCGCATGCTTAGCACCCCGAACACGAGATCGAGCTGCGGCCGGGCGGGGATGTCGATCGTTCGTGTGATGCGTGCAACGGGCAGCTCGACAGCCGGCCTCTCCGGGGGGGGCGGCGTGCTGTCTGGCCGCCAGCTTCCCAGTGTCGCCTCAAACTGCGCGATCACAGCGTCCGGATCCAGCGACCCCACGAGCGCGAATATGGCGTTCTGAGGATGGAGATGCTGGCGGTAGAGGGCGCGCAGGTCCTCTGCAGTGAGGTTGCTGATAGACTCCGCCTGGCCCATCAGGGGCCGCCCATAGGGGTGCTCGCTCGTGTACAGCGACTCGATGAACGCCAGGTTTGCACGATACGACGTATCTCTGTCCAGCTCTGCCATGCGCGTCAGGATCTGGCCCCGCAGGCGCTCCAACTCGCGCTCATCAAAGGAAGGCTCGCGCAGCATCTTGCCCAGCAGGTCGATCACTGTGTCCAGGTCCTGGCCCAGGCAGCGCCCCCCGATGCTCAGCTCATCGCGCCCGGTGGCAACGGACATCGCGGCCCCGACCTGATCCAGCGCCCTGTTGATCTCTTGAAAAGTACGTGTCTGTGTGCCGCGACGAAGCATCGACGATGTCACATAGGTGATGCCAGGCTTGTCGGGATCATCGAGAAAGGTACCAAAGGGCACTCTGCCGCCGATGGCAACGGCAGCACTGGTGTCGCGCCGCTGCAGCAGCACGGTGATGCCGTTGTCGAACGTCTCGCGAATCACCGGGCTGCCGGCAAGTCCCTGTGGGGCGTCATTCAGCGCCCAAAACCGGCGGCGAGCGAAAATCTCGGCGACCAGGCCACCCGCAGTGGCAGGCGTACGCGACTCATCCGGTATGTACCATCCCACAGTCCGGCGGGCAGGGCTCAGGTACTGTTGCGAAACGCGCATCACATCCTCGGGCGTAACCTGCCTCAACTCCTCGAGCACCGTATCCAGCCGAGATACGCTTTCGACCATTTCGGAGAACCCAAGGGTGAGCGCGTGGCTCGTGACGCTCTCGCTGCTGTAGGCAAAGTGGGCTTCCGTCTGGCGGATCGCCATCGCCATCTCCTCGGGCGAGGCCGGTGTCTCCTGCAGTCGTGTGATCTCTGCAAACAGCGCCTCTTCGACGACGGCAGGCTCCACGCCTTTGCGGACCGTGGCGCCGAGCGAAAAGAGGTACGGGTCGAGGTTCGCGTAATACTCACAATCGGCGGAGGTGGCCAGCTCAGTCTCGACCAGGGTGCGGTAGAGGCGAGAGCTGCGGCTATGCCCGGACGAGAATGAGTAGATGGACTTGCCGCCCGAGAGAAGCGCCGCAGTGACCACCAGCGGCAAAAAGTCGGCGTGCGCCGCCTGAGGCGCGTGGTAGCCTACCTCGAGGAGTGTGGCCGCACCGGGCAGGTGCAGGTTCACGCGCCGTTCACCTACCTGTTCCGGCTCCTGAGGAATGTCCCGTGGGGCAGGGGCCTGTCCCTGAAGCGGGCTGAAGCGCTGCTCGATCTCTTGCAGCATGGTTGCTGTGTCCAGATCTCCCACCATAACGAGCACCGCATTGCCGGGCACGTAAAAAGTCCGGTAATAGTCGTACAGATCGTCTCGCGTGATGCGGAGCAGGTCCTCACGCCAGCCGATGGTCTGATGGCGGTAGGGATGCCGGCGAAACGCCGTCGCTGACACCTCCTCGCTCAACACCTGGCGCGGCTCGTTCTCGCCGCCCTCCCGTTCGGAGAGGATCACCGACCGTTCCGAGGCGACTTCGTCCGGATCGAACAAGGCGCCGGCCATGCGATCGGCCTCATAGTCGAGGACCAATCCCACACGGTCGCGGGCCACGGTGGCATAGTACGCTGTAAAGTCCTGGCTGGTGAGCGCGTTGGCGTACCCGCCGTGCTGGCTCACCAGGCGCATGATGCTTCCCTTGGGGTAGCGCTGCGTCCCCTTGAACAGCATATGCTCAACCCAGTGTGAGAGCCCGGTCGGCAAGCCGTCTTCATTCCGGCTGCCCACCCGGTACCAGAGCCAGGTGCTGATTACAGGCGAGGCGTGCGTCTCTGCCAGGATGACCTGCAGGCCGTTGTCCAATACGAATTGTTGCGGTTTCGTCACGGAGGATCCCATCTATCATTCTAGACTATAGGCGCCAGTATAGCACGTGGGTCAAGCGGCGGCCAGAATCCGGGCAAGGCAAAGGGGCGTGGCCATCGGGTGAAAAAGGCCAGGTAGGCGTGAAAGATGAGGCTATAGCAGAACGATTATCGCCAATAGCCCGAGGCCAAGGACGACCAGATACTCGATGATTACTCTGGGAGTGAGGCGCCCCCACAGGTGCTGCTGGACCAGTCCGGTGAGGGTATAGAAGGCGAGCAGGAGCAGGGCAGCCCCGGCAGGTGTGCTCAATGCGGTATAGTTGAGAGCCCAGATGAGCTCTCCCATCAAGAGCGCCGTCAGAGCTGCATAGAGCCAGATGCGCCATGCCGATGTCTCGCTGTTGCGGTAGAGCTCGACCGAGAGGAGACCGCTGGCCAGCATGATGCCGGGCGCCGAAATCACGCTGCGCAGGCGTGCACCAAAGATGAGGCCGAACAGGCCAATTGCCAGAGCGTAGGACACGGCATTCAGCAAGAGCCGCATGGCGCGCCGTGAGCGAGAGTCGAGCGTGTGTGTGGACAACTGCATACTGATCACGCTCGCCAGCACGAGTCCCAACAGGGTTGCAGCAGCGACCTGATAGCCCCACCATTGCACGCTGTGAACGGCCACGACACCGATCACCGTCAGCGTTGCCGGCAGTGAGTAATAGGCGGCCCGATAGCGAAAGGGCAGCGGGACAGCGTGCGGCCTGCCGGCACCGCTGGGCGCGACTGCTGGTGCCATCAATTGCGAGGGGTGCCGCAGCAGACCATCCACACCGGCACAGATGAGCAGGATCAGCAGTGCCAGGACTTGCACCGGCCCGGTAAAGCGAAGGGCCAGTTCGGAGCCAAAGAGGTCCAGCACGAATTCCTGCGAGGGCAGGGCGATGACACCTGACAGGGTGGCGGCGAGCACAATGACGGCGATCAGGGTGGTCAGTCGCTCATCACGAACGGTCGCGGGGCGCGTCTCTGTCAACGAATCTCCTTGATCAAAGCATCGGCTCGCAGGTGCGGGCCGGGCGGGTTCACCGCGTGAGACTGGTCAGGCCAGGCCGTGGGTCACCATTTGGACGGCCTGCACAATCAGATCGGCATCATCCAGGCTAAAGTACTGGTCGATCATGATCATGACGGCGCGCGACAGCCATTCCAGCGACTGCGGGCACTGGTCACGGGTATAGCCGCTGACCTGGCCCTTGTAGCGAGGGTCGCGCCAGGGCGCGCGGCGATCCTCAGCGAGACCGCTCATCATAAAGGGCCAATGACTGTAGATGTGCCGGTCCGGTATGGTGCTGTCGTGGACAGTGCCGCAGGCGATGTTCTCTGCGACCAGCGCCGCGGACATCCGTTTCGCCTGCTCAGCGGTCGGCGCGAAAAAGGTGAGGGTAATACCGCAGTCGCCCTCAGGATCGGGCACGTCCTGCAGCGTGATGCCCGCGATGCCGGCGAGTCCAGCCACGGCGCGGGCCTTGACTGCCCGGCACTGGGCCAGGATCGGTGCCAGACGTTCACGCTGCGCCCAGACCAGTGCTGCGGACGTTTCGGACAGCCGGTAGTTCTCTCCCGAGATCACATATTTATACAGCGCCTCACCCTGGCTGCCCTCCCAAAAGCGCATGGCGGCGTCGTGCTGCATGCGCGCGCGGTCATAGATGAGTTGATCATCGGTGACGATGATGCCGCCCTCGCCGGAGGTAATCACCTTGTACTGCTGAAAGCTGAAACAACCGGCGTCGCCAAAGGTGCCGAGCGGCCGGCCGTGGTAGCTGCCGCCGTTGCTTTGTGCCGCATCCTCCACCACGCGCAGTCCGTGACGCCGGGCCACCTGCATGATCTCATCCATGCGGGCGGGCACACCGCGCATGTGTACGGGGATCACTGCCCGGGTATGCGGCGTGATCTTGCGCTCGAAATCGGCCGGATCGAGGTTGAGCGAGGCATCCACCTCGGCGATCACGGGGACGGCGCCCACGGCGATCACCGCGGCCGCGGTGGCCACAAAGGTGTACGCCGGGATGATGACCTCATCGCCCGGTCCGACGTCGATGCCCATGAGTGCCGCGACCAGGGCCGCGGTCCCGCTGCTCACCGCCAGGGCGTGCTGTCTGCCGAGTCTGTCGCAATACCACTGCTCAATCCAGCGCGCCCGCGAGCGCGGCTCGGCGAGAAAGCGAAAGAGCGTTTTTTCGCGCAAGACCGCAGTGACCGCCTCGATCTCGCTCTCGTCGATCTCTGAGGAGCCGTGAAACCCTGCCTTGAGCAGTTCCTTCCGTACGGGTGTGCCCCCGTCGATTGCGAGCTGTTCGCTCATGATGTCCTCCCCGCTGATGTGCTCAGGTGAGCGCCGCCTTGATGGCCGCGATGTGTGCCGGGCCCGTGCCGCAGCATCCACCGATGATGCGGGCTCCCAGCGCGTGGAAACGGCGCGCATGTTCGGCCATCGCCTCGGCCTCAATGTCCCAGCGGGTCTCTGCGTCTCGACCGAGTTGCGGAATGCCGGCGTTGGAGCGGGCCAGCAATGGCAGATCAGTCGCCGCGCGCATCTGCTCAATCGCAATGGCAACCGCATCCGGACCATCGCCGCAATTGGCGCCCACGGCGCTCACGCCCAGGGCCTCCATCCGCCTGGCAGCATCGGCTGCCTTGAGCCCCATCATGGTGCGTCCGCGGGGGTTGAATGCAAAACTGCAGAACACAGGCACGCTGCCCAGCTGTAAGGCCATCCGCACGGCGGCGCCGGCCTCCTCGATATCATGGTGTGTCTCTACGACGATGAGGTCTACCCCGGCGGCGACCAGGGCCTCTATCTGCTCGGCATAGACATCCTCAGCCTCGGCCAGCGAGAGATCGCCCAGCGGCTGCATGAGCTTGCCCGTGGGTCCCACTGAGCCAGCCACCCAGGCGCGGTCTCCCGACGCCTGGCGCACCAATTCCACGGCGCGCTCATTGTATTCAGCGACCCGGTCACCGAGGCCACCTTCTCCCAGGCGGATTCGGGTGGCACCAAAGGTGTTTGTGGTCAGGTAGTGGGCGCCCGCCTCAAGGTAGGCGGCATGCACCGCGCGCACGTCCTCAGGGTGGGTCTCGCTCCAGGCCTCCGGCATCGTGCCGGCCGTAAGGCCGCGCGCTTGAAGCATGGTGCCGATGGCGCCGTCGCCGATGATCAACGTGCCCGAGTTGAGGACGGTGCGCAGATCTTGCATGCTGATGTGCTCCTCGATTGAGATCCGAACGCGGTCCCGGATAATGCGGCTTCGGAGACGCTTGACAGGGCCTATGATAGCGAAGCGAGTGCGTGCGGGCAAGTACAGCGATCGTGGAAGGCAGCCATCGTGTTGGCTGGGAATACCCTCGTTAGGTATCCACACTGCTCTATGGTACAATAAGGCGATCGCACGTTGAAGGAGAACTATGGCTACGGTACAAGATGGAATGCACGTTTGTTTTCTGTACACACTCACCCTCGACAGCGGTGAGGTGATTGACTCCACCGAGGGCGGCCAGGCGCTGTGCTATGTGCATGGCACCGGAAGTATCATTCCCGGCCTGGAGCAGGCGCTGGAAGGGCTGTCCGCGGGCGATACCAGGACGGTGATGGTGCCCGCTGCCATGGCCTATGGTGAGCGCGAACCCGACACCATCGAGCGGCTGCCCCGCAGCCTCTTCCCTGAGGACGTCGAGGTCGGCATGGGCTTTCGCATGCGCAATGAGCAGGGTCAGGTGCTGACCGTCTACGCAGAGGCGATCGAGGACGACTGGGTGGAAGTGAACTTTGCGCACCCGCTCGCGGGTGAGGACTTGCACTTTGAGGTCGAGATCACCGAGGTGCGCGAGGCCACGGAGGAAGATATGGCTTCCTGCAGTTGCGGTTGCGACGATTGCGGCGACGGCTGCGGTGATGGCTGCGATGACGACTGCGGTTGTGGCGGCTGCCACTAGATCTGTCTGCTCATAGCAGGGCGGAGCGCCTGGCGCTCCGCCCTGTTTATAGATGCGCACCGTGTCGCCTAATAGCCCTGGGCTACCTCCGACGCGATTCGCGTCCAGGCATCGAAACGCTCCGTGCGGCCCTCGCAGGTGTGCGTATCCTTGAGAATCATCTCCACCACGTTGCCGCGCGTGGCCTCACAGGCCTCGGTGATATAGGCCCGCACCATCTCGGCATCGAACGCGCCCACCAGATGCACTGGCTGAGGCTTCCACGACACGATGCAGTGCCGTTCGATCTGCTCCGCGCAGCGCGCCAGGTCGGCGGTAGGGGCCACAGAGACGCGCCGCAGGTGGGGGATGGTCAGGACGTCCTGCATCTTGCGGGTGAGGTCCTCGCAGCAGCCATAGCCAGTGAGGCCAAAGGGCTCCAGCAGGCGCTTTTCATAGGGCAGGATGAACTCGGCATGCATGCGCGGCGAGACCTGCGCCATCTCCTGCGCCTCGGCCGAGGCCCACAGGTCGCACAGGCGGGGTGACCCTCCCGAATAGCCGGCCGCCGGCAGCGTGTCGATGTAGCTTGTGCCACCGGATGAGTGGTACTCACCATCGTTGTTCAGCTGCAGCAACCCGAGCGACTGGTACTGGGCGATGATCTCGCGGTGACCGGCCTCCAGGATCGCCATGGCGCGGTGCAGCATCGCAGGCTCGGCGATCATGTCCATCATCACCTGCTCGAGTCCGCGCAGAGCCGTGTATTCCGCCATCAGGTGAATAGAGATCACCCCGATGCCGCGCACCTCGACCGGCAGAATGTCTCCGAATAGCTCTGCGGCCATCTGCGCTTCGCGCTCTGTTTCAGCGGCGTCGTAGGTGACCGTGGGCGTGCGCAGCAGGTCCAGGTCTCGCTCCGTGTGAATGACAGGATCAAAGGCCCAGGCACCGGTGGCCTCGCGGCTGAGGATCTGCCGTGGTGCGAGCCCCCAGTCGGACAGGACCACCTGCTTACGCACCACCCAGCGGGGCTCGATTACCGTGTCGTCGTGCAGATGGTCATGGTGGTATACGGCCTGGCGCAGCGACCACTCATAGGCGCGGGCGCGGTGCCCCTCGCAGCGGAGCGCTCTCGCGGGCAAAAGTTCGCGCCAGGAACCTTCCGGGAATACCAGCACCATCGGCCGGATACGCTCCATGGCATTGTGACGCTTCCACAGGGCTCGCCGCTCGGCCATAACAGGCAGGTGCCCGATGTCGCTGACCTCTTTCGCCAGCTCTCTCAATAGGGCGCGATCGGAAGGGGAGATCCTGGTCTCAAAGGTCGTTCTGGGCGCGAGGCCCACGTTGAGCATGTCTGTAAAGTGGAATTCGGGCAGCATCGTCTACTTTCGATAATCTCCCCGGTATAGTGAGCCAATGTCATCCTCTGGCTTGTGGCGGCTCATCGAGCGGCCGACGAGTATGGAGATGAGTCCCGCCAACAAGGCTGGCCCCAGACAGAACAGGAGTGCAAAGGACACGTTCTGCAGTCCCGATGCCCCGCCATTATCTGTGGGCGTCAGGGCGATCGCGGCAGCGATGATGGCGCCCACGATGATCACGCCGATGCCCACGCGAACAAGCGTGCGGCCGATCTGATCGGCACCCCGAGGGTCCATATCCATAGGTAGCATGGTTCTCTTCCTCTCTCTGTGTGGCAATAGTGTAGCATCGGTCTGTCGCGAATGCATCTACAGCAGTCCTGGCTGTGGGCGGGTTGTCACGAGCGCTGGCGCTGCCTAGAATGCAATCTACGAGTTGAGCTGGTAGCGCCGCCAGTTCACGTCCTACAAAGGAGATGATGGGGAGGATGATGGCCGCTGACTTTGACTGTTTCATCGATCGGTCGGGCACCTGCAGCGCCAAGTGGCAGCGCTACGGCGAGGGGGTGATCCCCCTGTGGGTGGCGGATATGGACTTTCGCGCGCCTGAGCCGGTGATCGACGCGCTGCGGGCGAGGGTAGAGCACGGCATCTTTGGCTATGGCATGGAGCCGGCCGGGCTGCGCGAGGTGATTGTCGCGCGCCTCAAGGCACGCTACGGCTGGGAGGTAACGGCGGACGATCTGCTCTTTATCCCCGGCGTCGTGGTGGGCTTTAACCTGGCGGCGCAGGCAGTCTGCCGGCCGTGCGAGTCGTTACTGCTGCAAACACCGATCTACTATCCCATGCTCGGGGTCGCCGGGCGGGCGGGTATCGGGCAGGATGAGATGCAACTCACCCGCGGCGCCGACGGCCGCTATACCATCGACATGGACCTGATGGAGCGCACGGTGACGCCGCAGACGCGGATGTTCCTGATGTGCAACCCGCACAATCCGGTGGGCCGGGCCTTTGGCCGGGCGGAGCTGGAGGCGATGGCGGCGCTCTGTGCGCGGCATGACCTGATCATCTGCTCGGATGAGATTCACTGCGAGCTGATGACGCCGGGCTATGCGCATGTCCCCATCGCCTCTCTCGATAGTGAGACCGCCGCCCGCACCATCACGCTCATGGCGCCCAGCAAGACGTTCAATATTGCGGGGATCAAGTTCTCCGTGGCCATCATCCAGAACCCCGAGCTGCGCGAGGCTTTTGTCGCCGCCCAGCGCGGGATCGTCCCGGGGATCAGCGTGCTGGCCTTTACCGCGGCGCTGGCTGCCTATGAGCACGGCGACCCCTGGCTGCAAGAGCTCTTGACCTACCTGCAGGGCAACCGCGATTATCTCCAGACCTTTGTTTCCGAACGGCTCCCTGGCGTGACGATGTCGCCCATGGATGCCACCTACCTGGCATGGCTCGATTGCTGCGGGGCGGACCTGCCTTGCCCGCCCGGCGAGTTCTTTGTGCAGCAGGCCGGCGTAGCCCTGAACGAGGGTGCGCTCTTTGGCGCGGGGGGCGAGGGCCACGCCCGGCTGAACTTTGGCTGCTGCCGCGAACTGCTGACCCGGGCGCTGCAGCAGATGGAGATCGCCCTCAAGGCGCGCTGATGCTGGCTATGCGCGCGTCATAGTACTAGACTGGAGCATATCCGCCAGAGAAGGAGCAATATGTCGAACGAGACGCCTGCACTGTACCCACTACGGTTCCGCGAAATCCTGCGCAACTATGGGTTTGGCGATCGCTGGATCGTCGAGTCCTTTGAAAAGACAGGTTTGCCCGAGGATCACCGGATCGCCGAGACCTGGGAGGTGGTGGACCGGCCCAACGAGAGCAGCCCCATCATCAACGGACCGCTGGCTGGCCAGACGCTGCACGAGGCGATCGACGCCTACGGCGCGCGTTTGCTGGGCAGCGATGTGGTAGCCCGGGGCGGCACGCGCTTTCCCCTCCTGATCAAGTTCCTGGACGCCTCCAATCCCCTGGGTGAGCAGATCCACCCCACCGACGAGCAGGCACCGGGGTTCAAGCGGGCCGACGACCCCGGCAAGACCGAGGCCTGGTACATGCTGCGCACCCGCCCGAACGCCACCATCGAGTGCGGCTGCAAGCCGGGCACAGACCGTGCCACGCTGGAGGAGGCGCTCAGCCGCAAAGCCTCCCGCGAGTGTATGGTTGAGTACCCCGTGGCGCCCGATGACTCGTTTCTGCTTTACGCCAACACCATGCACTATTCCAAAGGTGGCGTGATCTTTTACGAGATCATGCAGAACTCGGACATCACCGTGGGGCTGAACTGGCTCAAGGGTGAGGGGCCAGCGGGCGCGGGGCACGATCCAAAAGAGATGGCCGACTATATCCATCTGGAGACGCCCTTTGACTGCCGGACCCGGCATGTCTCGGTGGTGCGTGGGGAAAACCTGCAGACCTATATCTTTGCCTGCGGGTACTTTTCCCTGGAGCGCTGGGACCTGACCGCGCCCCTGACCGTGGCACCCGACGGGAAACGGTTCTATGTGTACTCGATCATCGAGGGGCATGCCACGCTCAAGTATGGCGACGCGACCGAGAACCTTGTCTCGGGCAACACTTTCCTGGCGCCGGCCGATATGGCCCCCGCTGAACTGATCCCCGACGGGCGGGCCGCGCTGCTGCGCGCCTTTGTACCCGATCTGATGGCGGACGTGGTAGAGCCCCTGCGCGCGGCCGGCATCACCGACGACAAGATCGCGGGCCTGGGCGGCATCACGCGGCTGAACCATATCACGCCCCTGCTGGGGTAAGACGGATGCACAAGAAACGCGGGGCAGAGGCCGCACCCTCTGCCCCGCGTGCTCAATCTGTGGTCTGGTTCAGTGAGCCGACGTAGCCCGCCAGTGAGTCGAACATCAGCTGGATGGCGGTCGCGCCGGGGTCCTGCGCCCCGACTGTGCGCTCAGCAAACCAGCTCGAGCGCCCGCTCCTGGATTTCATCTCGATAGTGGCAGTAGCACCCTCGGCGGCGACGGCCGCGGCCTCTTGCAGCGCGGCGGCCAGCGGTGTCACTGCCTCAGCAGCAGCCTGCAGCGCTTGTGCCGCCGGCACGAGGGCATCCAACAGAGTCTTGTCTCCGAGCTGCGCCTTGCCGCGCTCCATCACACCTTCGGCGGCTGACTGCGCCATGCGGGCCAGGTCCGCCAGCCCCAGTTGCTCCAGTCCCTTGGCCTCTTTGGCGGCGCGCATCATCATGGTCGCAAAGAGCACCCCAAAGGTGGAGGCGGCTTTGCGGTTGAACGCCATTCCGCTGCGCAGCAGGATGGTGGCGATGTCCTGGTCGGCCAGCGTGTCGAGACCCTCTACGACGGCGCCAAAGCCGATGGTCATGGTGATGCCCAGGTCGCCGTCGCCGATGGCGGCATCCAGTTCGCGCAGCCGCTCGGCGTTGGCGGTCAGATCGGCGGCCATGGCGCGCAGCGCGGCCAATACATCATCGCGGCTCAGAGTCTCTGTCATGCTGTCCCCCTAGCTCTGCTGGAAGAAAGGCGAGCGCGCGGGCGCATCCAACAGACGCTTGAGCTCGTCGTCCAGCTTGAGCAGGCTGACGCTGGCGCCGGCCATCTCCAGCGAGGTGGCATACTCGCCCACGTAGCTGCGGTAAACGGCGATGCCTGCCGCGTCCAGCACCTGGCGCACGCGCCGGTAGAGCACGTATAGTTCCTCCGGCGGGGTCGCGCCCAGGCCGTTCACCAGCACGGCTACCTGGTCGCCCGACTGGAGGGGCAGGTCCTTGATCAGGTCCTTGGTGAGGCGCGTGGCGATGGCATCGGCGGGCTCGAGCTTGCCGCGGTGGACCCCCGCCTCGCCGTGGATGCCCATTCCGATCTCCATCTCGTCGTCACCGATGGTAAAGGTGGGCACACCGGCAGCGGGTACGGTGCAGGGGGAGAGCGCCACGCCCATGGAGCGCGTGTTGTATACCGCGGCCCGGGTGACGCGCACCACTTCATCCAGCGAGCTGCCCTCGGCGGCTGCAGCGCCGGCGATCTTGTAGGCAAAGAACAGCCCGGCCACACCGCGCCGCCGCTCCCACTGGTCGGGCGGGGCGGAGGCAATGTCGTCCGAGACCAGCACGGTCTCGACGCGGATATCCTCCATGGCGGCCATCTCGGCGGCCATGTCGAAATTCATCGTGTCCCCGGAATAGTTGCCATAGAGGTACAGGCAGCCGGCGCCGCCGTGCGTCGCCAGCGTGGCCTCGTACATCGTCTCGGCGCTGGGCGAGGAAAAGACGTTGCCCACCGAGCAGCCGTCGGCCAGGCCCTGGCCCACATAGCCCAGGAATACGGGCAGGTGCCCGGAGCCGCCGCCCGTCAGGATGGCGACCTTGCCCTGGACCGGGGCATCGGCGCGGATGATGGCGCGCGGGTCGGCGGGGGCCGCCTTGAGCTGGTCACCATGCGCCAGCAGCAGCCCCTCGAGCATCTCGTCCACAAAGTCCATCGGTTCGTTGAGGATCTTTTTCATGGGAACGCTCCTGTCTGCGGTTGTCAGAGGATCACGCTGACAGACGATAGCACGCCGGAGGTGGCCGTGTCAACCGTGTTGGGGAGCAGCGGGAGGGGCGGAATCAGATGGCCGTCTGGACCGCCAGGCGGCGCGCGGCGCCTTTGATGAGCACGGGCAGCAGCACCATGAGGATGATCATGCGCGTAACGTGCATCGCCGCCACCAGTTGGGCATCGGCACCCAGTTCTGCGGAGAGGATGATCAGGGCCGTGGCGCCGCCGGGGGAGCAGCCCAGGATGGCCGTCAGCAGGTCGATCTCGGTGAGCACCGAGAGCAGCCAGCCCAGCGCCAGGCCATTGATGATCAGAAAGGCAGTCATCAGCGTCCCGGCCAGAGCAAAGGGCTTGAACCGGCGCAGCACAGCCATGGTGATCGAGGCGCCGACGCCCAGACCGATGATCCAGTTCGAGTACAGCCGGAGCTCGGGCGGGAAGGTCTGGATGTGCAGCCAGGCGGGATTGATCACCGCGGCCAGCAGCATCGGGGCCAGGAGTTCACCGGCGGGCATCTTGACCTTGCGGCCGATTTGGCCGGCGATGGACCCCAGAATGACGAGGATCAGGATCGTCACGACGGGGGCAAACGGCATCGCCGTCGACGGTCCGGCCATGAAGGGCGCCGAAACCTCGGCGGCAGGCGCGGCAAAGGCCACTGTAGCCAGGGTGGGCACGATCAGCAGGATGCTCACCAGCCGGATCAGGTGCATGGTGGCGACCACGGGCGCCTCGCCGCCCAGGTCCTCAGAGAGGGCCACCATGGCGGGCAGCGCGCCGGGCGCGGCACCACACAGGGCAGTGGGCAGGCGCATGCTGGTGTAGCGGCTGATCGCCCACGCGGCTACCAGTCCAAGCAGGATGACGGCCACAATCATGATCACCACGGGCAAAAAGGAGCGCGCGATGGCCTGGATCGTCTCCTCCGTCACCGACACGCCGATGCTGAGGCCCAGGATGACGCGGGCCAGGAGTTGCATCCAGCGGGGCGCATCCTGCAGGTTACCGAACGCCAGGTTGGCCGCGCCTGTCGCCAGCATGGCACCGGTAAAGGCGCCGCCGGGCACCCCGAGGAGAGGCACCAGCCAGACGCCCAGAGCGCCAAAGAACAGCGACAGCCAGATCCCCTTGCGCTCGATGAACCAGCCAGTCAAGCGATCCCCCTGTTGAGCCAGTGCGCGCGCGACACAATGGGCTTACGATACGCGCGCTGTCAACGTTGTCAAATGGCAGAGCCCCGGTCCAACGGCCTCAATCTGTGCACTTGTGCCAGACCCGGTCGCGCGCTAGACTGTGCCTCGCTACAGACAAGTCATCCGCACAAAGGAGTAGCACTATGAAGACACGCGTCCTCGGCCGCACTGGAGCCACCGTCAGCACCATCTCTATGGGCACCGAATACCTGATCAATCAGCCGCAGGCACACGTCGATGCCGTGATCCACGCCGCGATCGAGCGTGGCATCAACTACTTTGACGTGTTCTACGGCCAGGGCTATGTGCGCGAGATCTATGGGCGGGCCTTTGAGGGCTACCGCGAGAGGGTGATGCTCTCGGCGCACCTGGGCGCGGTCGAAAAGGGGCGCGACTCGGCCGTCAGCCGCGATACGACAGAGGCACTGCACTATTTCCAAGAGTACCTGCGCTGGTTCAAGACCGACTATGTCGACGTGCTCTTTTTGCACAACATCGACCCGCAGGAGGACTATGACAAGGTGATGGCTCCGGGCGGGCTGGCGGACCTGGCGCAGCAACTCAAGGCGCAAGGCCGAGCACGGTTCATCGGGTTCAGCGGGCACAGCGTGTCCACGGCGCGTCAGGCCGTGGAGAGCGGCATCGTCGATGTGCTCATGTTCCCCGTCAACATCGCGGCCAACGCCGTGGAGGGCAAGCGCGCGTTGTTCCAGGCCTGCGCATCCAACAATGTCGGTCTGGTGGCCATGAAGCCCTTTGCGGGCGGCAAGTTGCTGCAGCCCGAGACGCGCACGTCGCTGATGTTCTACCAAACGGGCGGCGGGGACGCCGAGATCCAAAAGGATCAGCCCATCACCCCCGCGCAGTGCCTGCACTATGTGCTCTCACAGGTCGGCGTCTCGACCATCGTGCCCGGGTTCGCGACGGTCGAGCAGTTGGAGCAGGGGCTGGCGTACTATGAGGCCAGCGAGGAGGAGCGCGATTTCGCCGGGCTGCTGGCCGCTTTCGCCGAGTACCGCAGCGGCGAATGTGTCTACTGCAACCACTGCCTGCCCTGCCCTGTGGAGATCAACATCGGGCAAGTCAACCGTCTGGGCGACATGGCGGCCCACCACATGACTGGCGAGTTGCAGGCGGCTTACGCGGCGCTGGATGCGAACGCCTCGGACTGCATCCAGTGCGGCATCTGCGAGGAGCGTTGCCCCTTTGGCGTGCAGGTCATCGACAAGATGGAGCAGACCGCGGCGCTCTTTGGCTGAGAGCGCTCACGCGACGGGTGGCGCCTCAGTGGCTTGCTGTCCGGGGTGCCGCTCGTCGCTGCAGTGAAACCAGAGGTTGACGATGGGGTGAGCCGGGTCGCCGACCAGGTGATGCTCATCGCCAGGCTCGATCACCAGCACCTCGCCGGCGCGCACCGGCTCCAGCGCACCGTTGAGCTCAATCTGCCCGCGACCCTGGAGGATGACAAACACCTCATGGCTGTCGTGGACATGCTGGCCCTCCGGGTGGGTGCGAAAACCGATAGAGTGAAAGCTCAGACCGCCATGGTGGATGTAGGCGCCGGGCACCAAAGCCTCTCCCACACGCTCGCTGATCTCGCGGTCCAGATCACACAGGCGATAGCGTCTCATGAGGACCTCCCTGGATGATTGCTGGCCGGGTCTGCGCGCCCTTTCCTTCGAGATCGGAGCAGTTGCGCAGCCTGCCCGCTACCCTATAATCACTGGTACAGAGCATAACGCAGCGATCGTCTCGTTGCCAGTGGAGTGTATTCGACGGTCGCGGGTTCTCGGAGGCAAGTATGGCTGTATTTGGGGCCTGGGTCTTTGATATCGACGGCACGTTACTCGACTCGCAGGCTGTGCTGCGGCCGCGCACGGTGGCGGCGCTGAACGCGCTGAACGAGCGAGGCGCCGTACTGCTGGTGGCCACGGCATTGCCGCAACGCTATGCTCGCATGAAGCTGGGGGCGGCGCCGTATCTCTGTGAGCGCGGCGTCTTTCTCGCCGGAGGCCATGTCCTCGACGAGCGCACCGGCTTTTCGCACGAAATCACCGTGGACGGGGCGGTTGCCGCAGCCGTGCTGGCACTCCTGGAGTCCATCTCGCCCGAGCTGCAGATCGTGGTGCAATACGGGGACACCCGGCATGCTCACCGCCTCCCGATCGATCCGCGGCTGGTGGCCACCTGGGGCTATGATGCCTCTGCCCGGGTGCCTTATGAGCGGAGCGCGGCCCGGCCCCTGAGCAAGATCATCGCCTGGCACGAGTCGCTCGATCTCTCGGAGGCGTACGACGCGCTGGTGGCGCAGCTTGGCACGCAGGCACGCTTTTACCTGACCAATGGCGGACACGTCCTGCAGGTGACAGCCGCGGAGGCCACCAAGGGCAGGGGGCTGCTGCGGCTGCTCGAGCATCTGGGGATCGATCCCGTTACGGCCATCTCTTTCGGGGACTCGACACCCGACATGGAGATGTTTAAGGTGACCGGCGTCTCGGTGGCCATGGGTAACAGCCTGCCGGAGGTGCAGGCCGCTGCCACTCTGGTCGCCTCGTCCAACGATGACGACGGGGTCGCACGGATCATCGAGCAATTGCTGTCCGATTGACGACGTGTTGCCATGGGAGGGTCGTGGATCCATATCGCTGGCTATCCTGTGATGCTGAGGCCTGTCGCGGGTGTCAGGCCTGCCAGCTGGGCTGTGCGCTGTCGCACGAGGGCAGCGCCGCGCCCGCACTGGCCCGGCTGGCCGTGGACAAAGACATGGCGGCCTACACCTTTGCGATCACGCTGTGCCGTCATTGTGTACAACCCGCCTGTCTCGCGGCCTGCCCGACGGGAGCGATGGCGCTGGACGGGCACGGCGTGGTGCTGTTGGATGATGCGCTGTGCATCCGCTGCGGTGCCTGCCAGGTGGCCTGCCCCTATTGCGCGGTGTTCTACCTGGCGGGGGGCGATCGCTATATCAAATGCGACCTGTGCGCTGGCCGCGAGTCGGGGCCGGTGTGCGCGGCCCTGTGCCCCACGCAGGCGATTCGATACGTGGACGCAGGGGTGACCCCATGACCGGCGGCTGGCTCGGGCGGGCCCTGCAGGTGGACCTCAGCAGCGGTCAGATGGGGACGCTTGAGCTGCGCGACTATCAGCGCCAGGTCCTGGGCGGGCGCCCGCTGGCGGCGCGACTGGCCTGGGAGCTGATCCCGGCGGCGACGGACGCCTACGATCAAGAGAACGTGCTGTTCATTATGACTGGCCCGCTCACCGGCACGCTGGCGCCCACTTCGGGGCGCACCATCATGAGCGCGATCTCGCCGCGTACCTATCTCTTCCCCTGGTACACCCACTCTACCCTGGGGGGCTGGTTCGGGCCCGAGCTCAAGTACGCCGGCTGGGACGGCATCGTCGTCCAGGGCGCTGCGTCCGAGCCCGTGTGGCTGGAGATCGATGACCACGGCGCCCGGCTCCACCCGGCCGGGGAGCTCTGGGGGCTGGATGCCCGCACCTGCCAGCTGGCGCTCAAGCAGCGGCTGGGTTCGCAGGCTCAGGTGCTCTGCATCGGGCCCGCCGGTGAGCACCGGGTGCGGTTTGCGACGGTCCAGCACAGCGAGGAGAACGCCGCCGGGCACAGCGGCCTGGGCGGCGTCTGGGGCAGCAAGAACCTCAAGGCGATCGTGGTGCGGGGCACGAGGGCCGTTCCCGTGGCGGATCCGGAGGGGCTGTTGCGGGAGACTCTGGCGCTGGGCGCCAACGTCTCGACGCCGCTCTATGCCAACGTGGCCCCGGCGGCGGCCTATGCGGAGCGGCGCGGCCCCACCTGCAGCCAGTCCTGCACGTTCAACTGCGGCGTGGGCCAGTACCGGCGGACGGCCGATGGGCGCAGGTCCCCGGCTTTTTGCATAGGGCCGGTATGGCGACGCGACCAGGCGATGCAGGAGACGCACTATGAGGGCGCAGGGCTGCGCGTGCCGCCCTCGCCGAATTTCGACCTCGACATAGAGACGCACCTGCATGAGCTGTGCAACGGACTGGGGCTGGATATGTGGTTTCGCCTGGTGATGCAGCCCTGGCTGATCCGCTGTGTCGAGCTGGGGGTGGAGGCGATCGACGGGCACCCGCTCCTCCCGGCCGACCCAGTCTGGTTCGAGGCGTTCATGCAGGACCTGGCGCATCGCCGCGGCCTGGGCGCGCTGCTGGCCGACGACCTGGCGCGGGCCATGGATGCGCTCGAGGACCGGCTGCCCGCTGAGCTGGTCGCGCTGGGGCGCGAGCTCGAGTTTGACTTTGGCTTTCCGGCGCATCGCGAGGGGCGTTTCTGGGACGCCGAGCCGCTGCCCTTCTGGGTGATCTCGGCCACGCTGCACGCGAGCGAGAGCCGCGATCCGACCATCGGCGCGCATCAGAGCAGCCTGCTGCTCTCCAACCTGACGCTGGCGGATCCGGAGGTCGCGCGGAGGCAGTTGCGCCGCCTGGCTGAGCAGGTGTGGGGCGATCCCGAGGCGCTGGAGCCCACCTTTGAGGGCAAGGCGCCCGTGGCCATCTGGAGCCAGGATCAGCACCTGCTGATCGACGCCCTCACCCTGTGCGATTTCGCCTTTCCGCAGCTTGTGCGGCCCCTGGGCGGGCGCGAGGTCTGGGAGCAGACCGAGGACATCCTGGGGGACCTGGAGATCGACCGGCGCCTGCTGCGCGCGGTGACGGGTGTCGACTATACCCGTGAGGAGCTGACGGCGGTGGCCCGGCGGGGCCTGAACCTGGAGCGCGCCCTGCTGGCCCGCGCCGGGCGGGACCGGTCGCTGGAGGAGGGACTGGCGCCGCACTTTGGGTTGCCCTGCCGCGATGACGGTACCAGCATCGATGAGGGCGGCTATGGGCGACTGCTGGATGAGTATTATGCCGCGCGGGGCTGGGATCTCGAGCGGGGCTGGCCGTTGCCTGAGACGCTGGCTGACCTGGGACTGGCAGATGTCGCTGAGGAGATCGAGCGCCTGCGCTTGAGCTAGAACGGTAGGGAGAACGAAAAGAGGGCGGGTCACACCCCGCCCTCTGACGTTGCACAGTCTAGATGTTCCAGTGCTCGTTGATGGGCGCCTGGTAGGCGTCGATCTTGCCCGAGTACACGTCGTCCACCTTGACCACCTCGCCGCAGGTGGCGGACTCGTACACGGCCTCGCAGATGGCTAGCGACTTCATGCCGTCCCAGGCATCCACCTCGACGCGCTCGCGATTGCCGCGGATGACCTCCATGAACTCCCAGATCTCATAACCAAAGCCATTCTCCATGCCCGCGGGGAAGAGGAACTCCCACTCCTGCTCGGAGAGCGCCTGCTTTTGCAGGGCCTTGAGCTGTTCAAAGTCCCAGGTCTCGCCGTCCCGGTTGGTCATGGTGCCGGTCTCGATCCAGTCATTGCCCCGCCAGAAGAGGTGGAAGATGGCGTGGCCGATGTCGGTGCTGATCGAGCCTTCAGAGCCGTAGAACACGACCTTCTGGAAGCCCTCGCCCGGCGCATCAAAGCTCCAGGACCAGGTGCCGCTGATACCGTTCTTGAACTTGACCACGGCGAACACGCTGTCCTCACGGACATCGGGCAGGCTCTTGATCTCGCCCTGGCCCTGCTCGATGGCCCGCGCATAGACAGTGTCCACCTCGCCGAGCAGGTAGCGAATGCCATCGCACCAGTGGAAACCGCCGTCCATGGCAGGGCCGCCGCCGGACATCAGCCGGTCGCGCCGCCACTGCGCCGCGTAGGGGATCGGGCCCGTCTGCTGGCGCCGCGGGCCGCCGCGGGCCATGGTGTTAAAGAACATGGTCGGCTGACCGATCATACCCGAGTCGTTGAGTGCCCAGCGCACCAGGCGCATGCCCGGGAGCCGCCGGTAGGGGACCGCCACCGAGAGGATCTTGCCGGTGCGATCGGCGGCCTCAGCCATGAGGCGGCTGGCCTTGATCGTGATGCCCAGCGGCTTTTCACATAGGACGTGCAGGCCAGCGTCCATGCAATCGATGCTGACGGAGTGGTGCAGGCCGTGAGGCAGACAGAGGTCCGCCCCGTCCATCTTTTCCTTCTCGAGCATCTCGTGATAATCGGCATAGATGACCGGGCGATGCCCGAGCATCTCTTCACACATGGCGGCTGCCTCAGCCGCATTGTCGGGGTTCATGTCGCAGACGGCGGAAAGCACAAACCCATCCAGCCCGCGCTGCTTGAGTTCGGCCATCGCCCTGATGTGTGTCTTGGCGATACCTCCCGTGCCCACCAAACCCATTCGAAACTGATCGCTCGTCATAGCCCCTCCCGTGCGTTTACTTGAACTGACCTATATCTGGCCCAACAACGTGGCCTCTTTGTGACCTGTCTGACGCCAGACGGTCCGAGTATAACACTTGCGACAACGCTGTCAACGCCCCCGGCGGTTTACCGGCGTGTTGTGGTCGCCCGCCAGGCTGCTTTGACCAGCCCCCCCTGCGGGCCTAAGATCAGTATCAGTTCAAGGTGTTCCAGGAGGCGCTATGCCCATTGTTCAAGTTCAAGTTTGGCAGGGATTCGGTGAGGATCGTGCGCGACGTCTGATCGAGGGCATCACCGCCTCGTTTGAGGATGTGGGTGTGCCGGCCGGTGCGGTGCAGGTGGTGATCCAGGAGGTGCCGCGCTCCTACTGGGGCGTTGGCGGGCAGGTGTCGGCCGATCGCGGCCGCCCAGGTGGCGAGCCCGACCAGCGTTCTGAGCGATCGGGTGGATATGGTCCGCGCCGCGACGACCGTTCCGACCGATCGGGGGGATACCCCTCGCGTCGCGATGACCGTCCCGCGAGGCAAGACCGGGGTGATCGTTCCAGCGGATTCCGCTCTTCCTCTGATGGCCCCTCGGGCGATCGTGGCTCGCGGCCGGCCCGCACGCGGCGCGGCGATAGCCCCCGTCAGAGTGCCGCGCCTGCGCGCAGCGACCGTCCGGCTCGGGCGAACAGGCGTGCGCGACCCGACTCGCGCCCGGGCAGCCGACCGCGCCGGGGCGGCACCGGCGGGCAGTCCTCCTCAGAGCGTTAGGTCGCTCTCCTGCAGAAAGCGGACTACCCGGGCTGCCAGGAGGTCCGGGTAGAGCAGCGGCGTCCAGTGGCCGCCGGCATCAAAGCTGCTGAACTGCGCACCCGGATAGCGCTCGCGGTAAAGGGATACGTTGCCCCCGGAAAAGGGGTCGTCCTGTGCCGTAATCATCAACAGGCGACCCGGCCACTGGCGGTGCAACTGGCCTGCACGGAATAGCACCCGCATCATTTTCTCCGCGCCCAGGGTCCGGTTCAGCAGTTGCCGGCCGGGCCCCGACGCATGCAGTCCGAGGTAGGCCCGGCTAAAGGCCAGCCAGGGTCCATCCTGCGGGAGGTTTGGCGCGATGCCATCCACGAGCCGCTGGTCGGAGAGCAACGCAGGCAGGGCGCGTAGCAGCGTGCGCGATCCCCGGTAGGGCAGAGGAGCGTCCGGCTCAAGCGCCGGGCTGTGGCAGAGCACCAGGTGCTGCACCCGGTGCGGCCAGCGATGCAGCAGCCACTGGGCCGGACTCCCCCCGCAACTGTGCACGATAAAGGTGGCCGAATGGCCGCCCTCGGCCTCGATCATCTCCACCAGCGCCTCGGTGATCCGCACCGGATCAAACACCTTTTGCAGCGCATAGCCGTCGGGGATCAACAGCCGGTATTTGTCCTCCAGGGCCATCGCCAGCTGGAACCAGGCGTCAGCGGGGAACAGCGCGTGCGGCAGCAGCACCAGCAGGCGCCGTCCGCTGCCCATGGTGACATAGCGCCAGGCTGTGCCATCGGGCAGGTGCTCCGTGTACGGATGATCCAGCCAGAAACGTTGAAGCCTTTCCCGCTGTGCCGCGGGGACTCTTGCAAAGCGCTGGTCGAAAGTCAGTTGTGCCATGGGCATCAGTCCTGGGGTGGCGTGGTCGTGCCCTGCGGCTCTGCTACCAGAGCGGCCAGGCCCTCCTTGACCGGCCCGTCATCGCCTGCCAGCGAGGCGTACCAGCGCGGGGCACAGAATCCGGCCTCTGCGAGCAGCGCGGCATATTCCTCGGGCGTGTGGGCCTGCATGCTGCTGGCATGAAGCGTCACAGCGCCGGTGCTGGCGTCTACCACATAGTAGCGCTCGATGGCCACCTGCGCTTCAGCATCCCAGCGGTTCTCCTTGAGCAGGAGATGCGGACCCTCGTGAAACAGGCCCGAGGGCGACGAGTACCATGAGGCGGGTTCCTCGCCGACCTTGCGCACCAGGTCGAACGAGTGGGGCTCCAACAGCAGATGGCCGCCCGGGCGAAGCAGCCTTCGGGCCGACTGGAGGATGCGCAGGGCATCCTGACGCCTGAAGACGTTGAACTCGCCATAGACCAGCATCACGAGATCCGCGGGCCCCAGCGGCAGGTCGGCGAGGTTGCGGATATCGGCCTCGTGGTAGGTGCAGGTGAGCCCGTCCGTCGCCGCGCGCTCGCGGGCATAGGCGATCGAGGCCGGTCCGAAATCGACCCCGGTGCACACGTGGCCGAGGCGCGCCAGGCGCTCGGTGTACAGTCCTGGCCCGCACCCGAGATCGAGCAAGCGAGAGGGGCACCCGCCAAGCACGGCGTTATGGATCCAGCCCACGTGGCGATCGATGATCTCCGCACGTCTGCTGGCCGCGTCCCCGTCCTGGCCCAGGTGAAAGGCGAGCATGCGGCGGCTGAAATCAGGGTCGTTCCAGGGTATCTTGTCGCCCTCCTCCCAGGGCCGGGGCGATGGCGCGCGGTTGATGATATCCAGAAGGTTCATTCACTCACCTCCAGGGACGTGGACGGCATACGTGCACATCATAACCGAGGGGTGGGGTATGCTCAACCGCCTGTTGGGTTTGCTGCGGCGGGGCAGCCTGCTGGCAGCCGAAGGTGCCGAGCAGGTCTCCCATGCCTCGGCAGAGACGCGGGACGGCGGTGAGAGGCGCCCAGTAGTGCTCGAAAGCGATCGGGCCTGGGCTGCCATCGGAGGGCGTATGTCCCCAGGCTATCCAGTGCTCCGGCGTAGCCTCATCGCGTCGCAGGTGGACATAATGCCTCTCGATACTGCCGATGGGCCCGTCATCAAAAAGGAGGCGTCGGCAGCCGAGATAGGCAACCGGCTCGAGTGCGCTCAGGCCCGTCTCTTCTTTCGCCTCGCGAACTGCTGCGGCTGCGGGATCCTCGCGCGGCTCGAGGCTGCCCCCAGGCGCCTGAAGGCCTGCGTCCGGATGGTAGACGTGTCCGAAGACGAGCAGACAAGACCCCCTGGTGATATAGGCCATGGCCTTTTGTACAGGTGCACTGCTCATCCTGAACCTCCGCGGAAAGGACCGTTTGTCGTAACGACACCGATCGGTAGAATGGTGATATGCAGATACGTGCTCTCTATCAGATTCTGATTAAGCACCGCATGGCGGTTTTGCTGGCGGTGGGCGCCGGTGTGGCCTGCCTGTGGGGCTGCCGGCAATTGCGATTGGCGACAGCGGAAGATATCGCCAGTTCTGCTGTCGGCACTGCTCAAGTACGGGTTACCAGCGCTATGTCGTCATCGTACCACAGTCCTGAGGCGACGGATACGCTTGTGCCAACAGTGACGGCGACCGCTACGGCGACAGAGATGCCTACGCGTACGCCTGCGCGTACGCGAAAGCCGACCATCATCGCTCTCCCTACACCCGGGCCGACGCGTACGCCTACGCTCACGCCGGTGCCCACAATCACGCCCACGGCTTTACCGACACAGGTGCCGGTGTCAGCAGGTGCCGCGCGCCAGTTGCCGTCCTATACCATGGGTCCGACGGTGGAACCCGGCCAGCGCTATCTCGTCGGGGGTCTTCACCTGGGAGATGCGGCGGCGCCCGTCAACCTCGTCTATCCCGCCAGTTTCGATGCGGCAGACATGACGCGCTTTGACGACCTGTTGATCCTGCCCGTCGACCACAATGGAACAAACTACCGGCGTTTCGTCACCGAGTACGGCGGCAAGGTCTTTACCTACTCGGACGCCCTGAGCGGCAGCGTGGTGCTCAGCGTGCACGACGGGACGTTGCGCGGCTCGGGCCGGATTCTGGAGGCAGAGCCGCTTCGCCGGCTGATCGAGGGCGATCTGTATGCGCCCTATGCACTGGACGTGATCGAGGTGAACCTCGAACGTTTGGTGGGGCGAGAGTGGGTACTGGTTCAGAACGGTGCCGAGGCGCGCTTCTCGCTGATCAACGCGAAACGCATGAATGCAGCGGATGTCGCTTTCTTCCACGACAAGGCGGCTCTGCTCAGCGCATTCATCGGGGGCATCCCCGACCCGGAGCGATCGCTGATCATGTTCTTTTGCAGCGGGCGCCAGCCGGGGGAGCCCTCAGGCACTTTTGTCGGGCGCTATGTCCTGCTGCTCGAGCTGACGGAGTGATCTGACCGGAGCCCTGCCGCGTGAGCGGATCTGCAGCACCGACACCGAGGCCAGGATGCAGACTGCACCGATGACTTGAAGGGGGTCCATGCGCTCGCTCAGCACCGACCATCCCAGCAGCATCGCGGTCAGCGGCTCGATGGTTGCCACGATGCTGGCGTTGCTGGCGGGCACGCGCTCGACCCCCGCCGTAAAGGTCAGGCCCGCGGCCAGGGTGACGATCCCCAGCCCGATCAGCCAGGGAATGACGCCCGGTTGGCCGGTGACGACGGACAAGCTCTGTTTGGTCTGCAGGGGCGCCAGGCAGGCGGTGCCGATCGCCAGGGCATAGAACATGATCGTCCGGGAGCCATAGCCGCGGCGCGACGCCGTCTTGATCATCAACACGTAGGCGGCATAGGTCAGGCTGGTGGCCAGGGCGGCGGCCATGCCCAGGAGGCTCAGTGTCGCACCGCTCAGGTCATAGATGCGGCCCACCAGGGCGACGCCCGCCAGCGCCAGCACCAGTGCCGTGATCCGGGTGGCTGGCAGGCTCTCTCCCCAGTAGATTACGCTGAACAGCGTGACCCAGACCGGCGCCACGTACTGCAGCACCGCGGCCACCCCCATACCCACCGCGCGTATCGCATAGGCATAGATCCAAAAGGTGGCAGCCACGCCGATGGCCCCGAGGAAAAACATCAGCCCCAGATCGCGCCGGCGCACGCGCAGGGTCTGCGGGTTGCGCCACGCGAGCCAGAGCGCCAGGATCAGGGTGGCGATCAGCGCCCGCCAGAACACGGCCTCCAGCGACGACAGGCCGTACTGGCCGATGACAACCTGGTAGAACAGGCCGAGGCAGCCCCACAGGACCGCGCCCAGCGCCACCAGGGCATAGCCCTGTAGTGAGGCGAGCGCGGGAGACGAGCGATCAGCGGCCGGGGAAGTGCGAGACACGGCAGACTCCGGGCGATCAGGATCGGGCAATGGCGGCGAGTATAGCACCGGCGGCGGGGGTGGCCAATAACAGTGCCCGGGGGCAGCCAGTCAATCGTAGTCGGCTGCCCCCGTGGTCAGCTCAGCCTACGGTACGCGACTCCAGCCAGTCGAGCGTGACGTCGATACCAAAGCCGGGCGCATCGCTGGGAATCAGGTAGCCGTCCTTGATCACTGCGGTCCCCGGCAGGAAGGTCATCTCCTCCAGCGGCACGCCCGGAGGCGCTACGCCCTCGGAACGCTCGCCCCAGGGGATGGCCGGCGTGGCATAGGCCAGGTGCTGGCCGTAGGGGAAATTCATCCCGCCGTGGGTGATCACCGAGACGCCAAAGGCCTCGGCAATGTGGCAGATGCGCTGGGTCCCGGTGATGCCGCCCACCCAGAGCACATCCGGCTGGAAGATGTCGACGGTGCCCTGTGCGGCGGCCTTGGCGAACGGGTAGGGCGTGTACCAGTGTTCGCCGGTAGCGATGCTCTGCGCGGCGTTGCGCTGGCGCAGACGGACATAGCCCTCCTGATCCTCGGGTAACAGCAGGTCCTCCACCCACTTGAGGCGGTAGGGCTGCAGGCGCTCCAGCAGGCGTGCGGCATAGTCCACGTCCAGCGACATCCAGCAATCCAGCATCAGTTCGACATCGTCGCCCACGATCTCGCGCGCCTGGGCGACGCGCTCCTCGGTATGGTTGAGCCCTGCGATTCCGTCCCAGGGGCCTGCATCCATAAAGATCTTGACCGCCTTGAATCCGAGCTCCAGGAACCACTCCAGGCTGGCCTCCAGGCCGTAAGAGAGGATCGTGTTGCTTCCGTAACAGGTGATCTTGTCCTTCTGAGGGCCGCCCAGGAGTTCGTAGACCGGGCGCTGCAGCAGCTTGCCTTTCAGGTCCCAGAGCGCCGTGTCAACCGCGCTGATGGCGTAGCTCGCCAGCCCGCCGCTGCCATAGGCAGCCGTCATGCGGTTCATCGCGTCCCACACGCGCTCGGTCGCCATGCAGTCCATGCCGATGATGTTTGGCGCGATCGAGTCCTCGATGATGCGCTGGACCGGCCCGCTCAGGATGCTCAGCCCCAGTCCCCAGGTGCCATCTTCTGCCGTAACGAGGCAGGCGAGGCGCGTCCAGGCGGCGTGCGCCGCGCGCGCCCGCCCGCCACCCTTGAGCTCGGGATAGCGCCAGGTGGGGGAGGCAAAGGCACCGTCCATGATCGGTGCCGAGCGAGGTGCCGTCGTGGGGCGCGGGGCGATATCGATGGGGAAAGCACGTATCTCTTTGATCTTCATGTCCGCTCCTTGTGCGTTGTCGACTGACATGCGAGGCCATTATAGCGTGAGGCACTGGCTCTGGCGAGGCCCTGCGAAAGTGACAATCGGCTCTAGAGCGGGCCAGGGTTGTAACTCCAGTCACTGACAGATATCATCCCTCGGAGTATACTTTCGACCGTGTTACGAATTGTCGCTGCTGGGGGAGATACGGAGGAGGGCTATCTATGGAGATGTTTTGCTTTCAGTGTGAGGAGACGACTCGCGGCTCCAGTTGCACAGTGCGCGGTGTCTGCGGCAAGACGGCCGAGGTTGCTGCGCTGCAGGATCTGCTGATCTACCTGCTCAAGGGGATTTCAGTCTGGGGGCAATTGGCTCGCCAGGTGGGTGTGGAGGACAGCGAGACGGGCGACTTTATCGCGCAAGGCCTCTTTACCACGATCACCAATGTGAGCTTTGACCCCGCGTCGCTGGTTGAGCTGGGACAGGAGGCGCTGCGCCGCCGCGATGCGCTGCGGGCGCGGTTCGAGGCTGCCTATCTCGCAAAGAATGGCAAGGCCTTCGAGGGCGACGTGCCCCAGGCCGCTACCTGGGAGCCGAAGGAGAACTCGGTCGATGCCTGGATCGGCTATGGCGCGATGGCTGGCATCATGGCCGACAGCGAGCTGGATGAGGACCGGCGCTCCCTGCGCGAGTTGCTGGTGATCGGGCTCAAGGGCATGGCCGCTTACTATGACCACGCCAGCGTGCTGGGCAAAGACGACCCCGAGATCGTGATGTTTATGCAGGAGGCCCTCGCGGCCGCGGCCGAGGCGGACCCTGACGGTGGCAAGCTTCTGGATCTGGTGATGCGCGCCGGCCAGATGGCTGTGCGCACCATGGCCCTGCTCGATGCGGCCAACACAGAGACCTATGGCAATCCTGAGCCGACCCAGGTCAATCTCGGTGTTGAACAAGGTCCGGCGATCCTGATCAGCGGGCACGACCTGCGCGATCTGCACGAGCTGCTGGAGCAGACCAGGGGCACCGGTGTCAAGGTCTATACCCACGGCGAGATGCTTCCCGCCAATGCCTACCCGGTGTTCAAAAAGTACGACAACCTGGTGGGCAACTATGGTGGATCCTGGTGGCGTCAGGCAAGCGAGTTCGAAAAGTTCAACGGCGCCATTCTCATGACCACCAACTGCCTGATCCCGCCGCGGGACAGCTACAAGGATCGCCTGTTCACCACGGGCGTGGTGCAGTGGCCGGACGTCACCCATATCCCCGATCGCATGGACAACAAGCCGAAGGATTTCTCCGCTGTGATCGCCTGTGCGCTCGAGTGCCCGAGCCCCGAGCAACTGGAGGAGGGGAGCATCACCATCGGATTCGCGCACGAGACCGTGCTTGGCGTGGCCGACAGGGTGATCGAGGCCATCCAGAGCGGCGCTCTCAAGCGGTTCGTGGTCATGGCCGGCTGCGACGGCCGGCACACATCGCGGTCTTATTACACCGACATCGCAAAGGGACTCCCTGAGGACAGCATCATTCTGACGGCAGGCTGTGCCAAGTACCGCTACAACAAGCTCGATCTCGGTGACATCGGCGGCATTCCGCGCGTGCTGGATGCCGGTCAGTGCAACGACTCGTACTCGCTGGCGGTGATCGCACTCAAGCTGGCCGAGGCGCTGGGCGTCGAGGACGTGAACGAACTGCCGATCGAGTACGATATCGCCTGGTACGAGCAAAAGGCCGTGGCCGTGCTGCTGGCGCTCCTCTCGCTGGGCGTCAAGCACATCCGCCTGGGTCCCGTGCTCCCGGCCTTTGTGTCTCCTGGCATCCTCAAGGTGCTGGTGGAGAACTTTGATCTCAAACCCATAACCACGGTGGAGGAGGATCTCGCCTCCATCGTGGCTGGCCACTGAGCACGACCTCAATTTTGTGGAGGGCACGGCGTTTGCGCTGTGCCCTCTTTTTGGTACCCTTGACAGCGCCTGGCGGGCGCGCTACGCTGCTGGAAGGCCGTTGCACCGACCCCATTTGCGGGTGTTGCCGGCCAACAGGAGAGACATGAGCCTGATCGTCAGGGGACTGCCCGTGCTGGTTGAAGCCGAGGAACAGGGGCAGCCTGTCGCCTACTGGTGGCAGGGGCAGCGTCACGCCATCGAGGACGTCGTCTGCCTCTGGGACGATCGGTGCTATTGTACCGCCCATTGGTTGGTGCAGTCGACGGACGGGCATCGCGCCACCCTGATCTTTGACCGCGCCGCGAGCCAGTGGATGCTGGAGCCTATCGATCTCTAGCGCCCGACCCACATCACCCGAGAGCAGGTGCCTTTACATGAACGATGACAAGAGTCCCTCTGTGCCCCGCGCCTCCGCGCAGGAGGTTTTCGGCCGTCGTGCCGCGTACTATACCACCAGCGCCACCCACACAGACGCAGAGGTGCTGCAGCGGGTCGTGGAGCTGAGCGCGCTCAAACCAGGCGAGAGTGCGCTCGATGTGGGCACCGGCACTGGCCACACAGCCCTGGCGTTGGCGCGGCCCGAGACGGTGGACAATATCCTGGCTGAGTATGGAGCATCCTGCCGGGGCTGTCTCCGGCTGACCGATCAGCTCAAACGGCAGGGTATCTCCGTCCGTTCGCCGATGATCCAGAAGTTCCTCATCAAGCACGGCATCGGCACCTAATGCGAGCGCCTGCTCAAGCTGGAGGAGCGGGCGTTGCAGAAGCCTGGCATCCTGACGCCCCAACAGACGGTCCAGCTCGAAAAGGCCAAACCTCTGCCTGCGCGAGCGTCATGTGGAGAGATCGCGTCCGGGCGAGCTACCTGCCCAGGACACCTTTTTCGTGGGTACGCGCCAAGGCATGGGCAAGGTCTAGCTCCACGTGATCGTAAGCTTGGCCATCCACAGATCAACGAGTCACCGGAACGCTTCAGCCGCGCAACGTTGGACGAGTTCTTGGGCATCCCCTGCCGCGCGACCTTCTACGAGTCGCTGGAGGCGTTACAGACCGACCTGGGCGCCTGGCTGGTCTACTACAACACCGAGCGCCCACATCAAGGCTAGCACAACATGGACTGCAGGCCTATCGATACGACCTATCAGCACCAACGGAGTGTGCAGGCAGACGGCTGGTAGTGCACCACCTACCGTTCGTATCCGGGCCTCCCGACCCAATAATCGGTCTGTAGCCTGCGCTCGGACAAGACCCCCTCGCTGATGTGGCGCGGGATAGCCAGAGGGGCCGCCTCGTTGCTGGAGCGGCCCCTCTCTCATACCCAGATTCAGGTCCGGAGGGCGTCAGCCTCCAGCCTTGCTCCACAACTGATAGTACAGGACGACCTGCGAGCCCCGCACGATCGTGACACTGCCCGACGTCGGCGCAGCACCCCAGGTATCGCCGCGACGGATACCCACCAGCTTGAGCTCCCAGAGCGCCGGGTCTAGTCCGGCAGGCAGTCCCGGCGCCACAGATACCGTCCAGGCGGTCGCCTCTGGAGGCCAGAAGCTGAACAGTACGGCCGCGTCACCCTCGTCGTTGGGCGCCGTGTAGAGCGTCGGTTGCGCTGTGCCGCCCACCCAGGCCTGCACGGGCATGCCGCCCCAGCCGCCAAAGACCACCACGCTCACGTCCGCCCGCGCGTCTACAAAGGCCGGCCCTTCCGTGGGCGTCCCCTCGAAGATGCCGAATTCGCCGATCGCAAAACCGTTCGCCTCGGTGTCGACCGCCACCTGAATGGACTCTAGCGCCGAACCTGTGCTGTAGAACCCAAAGTACTTGGCGCCACTATCGCCGACCACCCCGACCAATCCAGAGCCTACACCGTTGGCCTCGACGACGACAGCATACTCGCCAAAATTGTTGGGCTCCACATACAGATAAAAACCCATCGTATTGGGGGGTAAGGCGATCGTCACGCGATCAAAGCCACTGGGCTCGGAGATGGCCGCCTGCTGCTGGCTGCCAGCCAGGGCCTGGCCCTCGATCATGTAGACATCTCCCGTGTAGCCGTGGCTCCAGGTGCCCCAGCTAGATCCCACGATTCTGTGCTCCGCATCGCGATCGAACGCAATATCCCCCGTGGGTCCAGGCACGGTCGTGACAGTACTGCCCTCAGGGCGCGGGTCAGCTTCAAAGGGCAGCATCGTATACGGACCGAGAGTCGTCGGCGGAGCGCTCGTCCCCGGCGTGCCATCGAACACTGCGCCGGAGGCCAGCGCACGCCCCGGACCGGCAGCCAGGCAGAGCCCTGCGAGCAGGAGCACGGCCAGCAGGCCGCGCCCCAGACGAACGGAGAGTGAAGAGCGAGTCGACGTGAACATGGTATCCTCCTCAGCGTATCGCACCCAAATGGCGCCACCCCAGTACAGCCAATACCATACCTGTCGCTAGCATACACTCCCCAGGCCGCGTTGTCAATAGCCCGTGATAAGAGCGTTGGGAAAGTTGGAGGAGAGGGGTAACAGAGCCCCATCAGAGCCTCGAATTTACGAGTTATGGGATTGTGCAGGTCTCGGGTCGCTGGGCGATAGGCTCCTCCATGCCTGTTTTTGGCCCTCGGGAAGCTCGTGGCACCCGACAGATCGCTCTTGGCGTGTCCATCCGGTCCATAGGCGCACTACTCCCCTCAGTTCAGATGCTATTGAGAGTCGGGCCTCGTAACGAGACGCCCGTAAGGCCACGGATCAGTTGCTTCAGGTTCAGAGCGATCGCCGTCAGGTACGCCTGCACACCGTAGCGCTCCCACCCCAGATAGCGACACCTCGCCAGTCCATGATGTTTCTTGGCCTCGCCGAACTTGCGCTCGATCTGATAGCGTTGGGACAGAGAGGCAAAGTACCAGGGCTCCGCCTTGAGTGCTACCCAGACCTCTCGGTTGCCATCCTTCTTGTGCGTCCGGTGACGGTTCAAATGAATGGCGTTCTGGATCCCGTGTTGCTCCAGCCAGTAGTGGTTCTCCGTGTCGTCATAGCCTCGATCAGCCGCGCAGCTTCCTACCGGGAGGCCCTGTTCCAGGTCTTTTGCGATCAATTTGGTCAGATAATGTCCATCGTAGGCGTTGCCCGCCGATGGGATCAGACTGGTGATCATCTGTGCTGTGCTGTTCATGCTGACATGGGCTTTGTAGCCGTAAAAGTACTGGCGCCGGGTGTGCTGCGGCTCTTCCTCGTCGGTGACGGGATAGCTCCCTTTGCATCCCTAGAGTGCATCTGGATCGCGCGGCTCGTCTCCCTCTTCAGCATCTTTATCATCCTTGGCCGTGTTCACATCGGCGATGCTGTGGGTGCTGTCAACCAACTGCAGGGATCCAAAGGTGATTCCGGCCTCCCGGGCATCCGCAATCACCCGCTCCAGAAGCCGCTCATAGGCCTTCAGCTTGCCGTTATCCAGCAGCCGTTGCTTGAACACCGTCAGTGTACTGTGGTCGGGCGCTTGTTCGTCGATGGCCAACCCCAGAAAGTACTTGGCCGCGAGGTTCAAATTGCAGAACTCCTCTGTCTGGCGCTCCGAGAGATGGTAGAGGTAGCTCAGTAACAGCATCTTGAACACGAGCGCCGGGTCGATCGGCGGACGCCCCACCCTTCCTTGGCCGCGGTAGTACTTGAGCAGGCGGTAGGTGTAACGCTGCCAGGGCACCAGCTCGCGTAACTTGCGCAGAAAGTGCCCTTGAGGAACGATCCGGTCATAGAGATAGTCACCATAGAAGGATTGCTTACCAGTCTCCTGCAGTCGTAGCTGTCTCATCTGACCTCCACCGTCACAGATACACCTACTCTACTCACCCTTTCCCGTTCCAGCAATCAAGGGAGACTTTTTCAACGCTCTTCTTGCCAACCTATTGCTTTTCGCTCCAATATCTGCTATCTTGATTTTGGTTGCCTTTACTGTCCAGACGTCCGCCCGTCTCGGGCGTGCTCCGTCGCTTCGTCCTTGCCACGTGCTGGCGCAGGAGTAACCATGAACCACCGACGTTCTCGCCTCGCGCTGTCCCTCTTCTCCGCCCTTGTTCTCCTGCTCTCTCTACTGCTCTTTACCGCGCCTCCCGCCCGATCCGCTGCAATCCTCTACGTCGATAGCGACGCGCCCGGGCCAACTCACGACGGCACCTCCTGGGCCAGCGCTTACGCTTCTCTGCAGAGTGCCCTGGCCGTGGCCGAGTCCGGCGACCAGCTCTGGGTTGCCCAGGGGCGCTACACGCCCGGCCCGGCGGCTAGCCCCACATCCACTTTTACCATTCCGGACGGGGTCCAGGTCTATGGCGGCTTTGCGGGCGGCGAAACCTCTCTCTCCCAGCGCGACCCTGCCGCCCATCCCACCGTCCTCAGTGGCGACCTGGCGGGCGATGACACGGTGGATATGCGAGGTGTGACGCTGACCGCCAGCAACATCGTTGGCCCGAATGCTTACCACGTTCTCACGGTGAATGGCGTCACCAGTGCCACGGTGATAGATGGGGTGATCATCACCGGGGGAGATGCGCGGACCGGAGCGGCCAGCGCCTACGGTGGTGGGCTGTATGCCACGTCCAGCGGGCTGCTGCTCCAGGGAGTCGCCTTCATCGGGAATGCTGCCGCCAGCGGGGGCGCAGTGTACCTATACGGCGGTACACCGACTCTTGCGGATGCACGGTTCGAGGGTAACGTCGCTGTATCCAGAGGTGGAGCTGTGCTGCTGCAGACTAGCACGCCGCGGATCACCGGCGCGGTATTCCGCGGGAACACAGCCGTCGATGGTGGGGCGGTTGCCAGCTTGGCGAGCGCTCCGACCATGACCAACCTGGCATTCGACCAGCAGCGCGACCGCGCAGCGGCCTGGCTTAAGGAGCTCCAAGAGGCCGAAGGGACGCCAGCCGGCGCGCTGCTGGCCGCCCAAGGGCTCGTCGACACGATGAGTACGCTGCGCGACGCGTACGCAGCGCTGGTCGAAGCGCATGAGGCGGCGCGCGCCGAGTGGGAGAGCGCCGAGCGCCAGCGGATCGGCTGTTGTGCCCTGCTCGAGGCCATGCCC